>OAWQ01000184.1_pt1 | contig 24723 bp, 37 predicted proteins | sample 1476961 | NCBI WGS metagenome assembly OAWQ01 (sample SAMEA2580247, study PRJEB22360) | human gut metagenome | biome: human gut; feature: human-associated habitat; material: faeces | place: Denmark | collected 2008/2010
CGCCCCTTAGACCCTTACAACAGTAAGGGGTTATGCACCCCTACCCTCACCCCTTACCCCTTAGCTTTCGCACCCTTACAGACAAAAACCCGCAAAAGACAGAACAAAAAACACAAAACAGGACACATTTCTGGAGAATTTGGGGAATTGGGGGAAAAACACTAAAAAGCCTTATATATCAAGGGTTTGAGAGTACACCAATTTATACCCCAAAGGAATTTCCCCCCAAAGTGGTTTTGGGGGATTTCGGAGTGAAACGGAGACAAGCCAGGCTGTGAGATCTGGCAATAATACCGGGACAAAAGAGTACCCTACCCTTTAAGCGAAGCTAAAGATGATGAAATAAATAATAAAATAAATAAAAAGCAGTACGGAAAAATTAAATTTAAAGCTAAAAGGAAAAATCGGAATAAATAAATAAAAGGATAAATTGTGGAGATTAATAATTATTTTATATTTGCTATTGTGTTAATTAATTAATTTGGTATAAATATATTATAAAAAGAAAAACAATTTTTTATATAAAAACTAATAGGCAAAAGGGGTAAATTATGGATAAAAATGTAGAAGCAATTAAACTAACCAACTTAGATTATGCAGTGGCGGCATATAGACATTACAACACCACAGCGGAAAACCTATCTAAATTAGAATTGGAAGATGTATATAATGAAATAACAGAAATAAGAGGAATAATATTTAGTTATGGCGATGATTTTGTGAATGAGAAAAAAGAAAAGGGTTATGTATATGAAGTAGATACAGATTTAAATCATCATGATTATTCAGATCCATTTTGTGTATTGTATGAATACGACGATTCAAGAATATCTAAACCATATGTTTATGATGAAAATAAAGTAGATAACTTTATAGGGGCTAAAATAATAGAGTGGATAGGTGAACCAGAAGAATTGAGAGATACATTAGAACAAGCCACATTAAATAAAAATGGCAACTTCTATATTTCAGATCTAATTGATTTTTACAAAAAGGAAAATATATCACTTGATGAATTACCAAAAGAAATTGAAGAAAAATTTAAAAATGGTGAATATGATAAATTTAAAAATGAAAAAAATAAATCAAATTATGAAGAATTAAAATCATTGATTGAAAATAAAGAAATAGCTTCTTCTTTCAATGTTTCTTCTTCTAATAATAAAAAAATGAGAATGTAATATATAACGGGGCTTATAAAGCCCCATAAAAAAGGAAGGAGAAATTTATGACTTATGAAGATGATATAGAAAATGAAATGGTAGATTGGCAGAATGAAAGAACCTTTGAATCCATTGAATTAACAACATTAGATCATGCAATAGCAGCATACAGACACTATAAATCTAAAAATATAGATTTAACTAAATTAGAGCAAAATGATATATTTAGAGATATATATGAAATAAAATCTATTATATATAGTTATGGTAATGATTTCATTGAAGAAAAAAAAGAGAAAGATAAAATATCACCGATTAGTGAACAAAATAGAAATTGCTTTGATGATCCACATAATGTTTTATATAACGATAATATGTTTAAGTATGTTTATAGTGATACCTTAGTTGATTATCAAAAAGCAATAAAATGGATAAAAGATCCAGAAGAATTGAAAGACACACTGGAACAAGCAGCATTAAAGAAAAATGGTAATTTTTATATTTCTGATTTAGTTGATTATTATAAAGATGAAAATATATCTTTTAATGAAATCCCGAAAGAAATTGAAGAAAGTTTTTTAAAAGGTGATTATGATAAATTTAAAACAGATGCTAACTCAAATAACTATGAAGAATTGAGATCACATTATGAAAACAAAGAATTATTGAAAGAATTTTCATCTACCGAGCAAAAAGAAAAAAGGCAAAGATTTGAAAGAATAAGAAATGAACCACCAAAAATTAAAAGAAGATTGTAAATAAGGAGTGTTATTATGAACTACCCAAATGATAAAACTAAAAAACTTTTCAAGCCTTTTTTTGAATTAAGTGACTATTTAACAGGTAAATTAAATGTTTTAGGTTATACGGATTATGATTTATATCGTAAATTGGTTGATGATTGTTTGTCGAGTTTTTACGGTACGGAAAAATTATCTGTAAACAGAACCATGAGAGAATACAGAACAATAAGCATATTCATATATAAAATAGATCCCAACATGTTGTTTAGTTGTTTTTGTAAATCATTCCATGACAATATAACTGGAAATAATAAAGAACTATTTATGACATATATTTTATGTGATGCTATATCTAATGAAAGTGATTTTGATAAATGTATAAATGAGTGTTTGAAAGCATATTCTACAATCACATATACAGAAAAAACACATAGTGATTTATTAAGACTTATAGTTGTTTTGAGAAACAGAAAATATATACCTGATTATATTAACTATAATACAGGGGTAAATTTAACTAACAGATTTATAAATTATTTAGAGAGTTTGATTTTGTTAAATGTAATGCAAGCAAATCAGACACAAAAGAAAAAAAGACTATAAAAATGATAAGGAGAATGAATATGATAAATAATTATAAAAACCCAACCTATGTTTTACATATAAAGATTAATGACGAAAAAGAAATAATAAATGAGTTTCTTAATGTGGTTAATAATGAAAAGAAAATGAAATTAGCCCATGATTTAACTGAAATAGGATTATTTGAATCCGGTGAATATATCAATAATGAAGATTATTTATTTTTAGTTAATGAAAACAATGAAGGGTATTTCTGGATAAATAGCGATGGTAAAACAAGAGATTTTAAAAGAGAGGATTTATTAAATGTAATAAGCATTTGTAAAAAAAGAAAACTATCTAATAAAAAATATCACATTGTTTCTTCTGGTTTTCTTTATTACAACAATTCTATTGATTGCATTAAAACTAATGTTTTTTGTTGAAAATGAATTGACAAGAAATAAATATCTGATAGTTATATATATAACATTAAAAGACTCCTTTAATCAATTAATGTTCCTTGTTATGAAATGTAGTAAAATAGCATTAGCAAAAAATATAATATAGCAAAGCTGGAGCTTTGCTATATTTTTTTATTCTTCAAATTGACAAATATTTATAATATCTTATATTAATATAAAGAATAAAGGAGGATATATGGAAGAAAACAAATCTCTTGAAGTAGAATATAACGAATTAAAAACAAAGTATAATAAATTGATTTCTGATTTAGAAAGAAGAAATGAAAACATAACTGACATTGTTCAATTAATAACAAAATCATTTTTTGTTTTTAGTTTTATTTCATTTTCGATGGTGCTAATTCAGATAGCTTTAAAATAATTATTATTTAATATTGACAAAAAACAAATACCTGATAGATTTATAAGTGTTAAACAGTTAATCATATTGATTACTCCTCTATGATTATTAACAAGAAGTAATATATTATTTACACTATAATTTATTACATGTTTATATTACGACAAAGCGGCAACTTTGTCGTAGTTCTTTTTATTATGCCGCTTTCTTTTCTCTATCAATTTCCAATACTCTTTTAGCTACTAATTTATTTTGCTTAACCCTTAAAAATAAAGTGTTTATAGTGTCGTATTCAGTTATAGCATCACTAATATAAACACGAAGATCTTTAAAATCTAAATTATGGTAAATCATATTAGTCAGTATTTGAGCTATGAACAACTGAGATACAAATGAATCTTTATCATTATAAAACAACTCTACTTTTTGAATGCCTTCAAAACCTTCTTTAAAAAATATTCTTTTAAGCAGAGGAAAAATCAAAGAACCAGTACCGGCACAGCTATCAGCTATTTTATATTTATCTTTACTTGTAGTATAAATTATATCTGTCAAAAGTTCAGATATATCATGAGGTGTAAGGAATTGACCAAACCCGTCCCCTTTTTTATCTGTTAAAAATAAATCTTCAAACAACTCATTGAATATATCAGTGAGTGGGTTTTTCCCAATTTCATTAGATAATACTCCTGAAATAAATTTTATTTCATTTGCGAATCTTTTATAAAATACATTATCAATTTTGAATTTATGTCTATTTGTTATGATTATATTTCTCTCTGCTACATGCAATTCATTGAGAATGGTTGAAAACCGATATGTTGTTTCACCTGAATAAAACTGTTCTCTTTTTTCTAACTGATAAAGACTATTCATTATCATTGTATATGATACACAATTAAAGAACTCTCTAACCGTATTAGAACTTGAACGATTAGAGCGTGCTTGAATGCTTTCCAGTGTCTTTTTAAATTGTTTTTTCATTTTGTTTATCCTTTTGAGAATTACGCTGCTTTCTTTTCTTTATCAATTTCTAATACCCGTTGAGCTACTAATTTATTTTGTTTAACTCTTAAAAATAGGGTGTTTATAGTATCGTACTCAGTTATAGAATCACCTATGTAAACTCGTAATTCATTAAAATCAAAATTATGATAAATCATATTCGTTAAAATTTGAGCAATGAATATTTGAGAAATGAAAGGATCTTTGTCCTGATAAAATAAGTCTATTTTTTGAATTCCTTCCAACCCTTCTTTTTTATAAATTTCAGAAGCTAATGCTAAAATCATAGATCCCGTTCCCCCGCAAATATCCCCTATATGATATTTTTCTTTTTTTGTTAATGCTAAAAATTTTACCGCCCCTATTGACACTCTATTGGGCGTTAAATATTGAGCAAAACCCCCTCCTTTTTTACCAGATAAATAACACTCTTCAAACAACTCATTGAATATGTCTGTTAAAGGGTTTTTATTTATTTCAATAGAAAGCAAATTGGCGATTTCTATTATTTCTCTCTCAAACTGATTATAAAATTTTTCTTCTATTTTAAATTCGTGTCTATCTGTCAATGTTATTGATTTATTGATTAAACTTGATTGCGTGAGAAGTTTATTAATACTATGAATGTTATCACCTAAATAAAATAGTTCTCTCCTTTCTAACTGGAAAAGGCTGTTCATTATCATAGTGTAAGACACACAATTAAAAAATTCTCTAACTGTATTAGAAATTGAACGATTAGATCGTGTTTGAATGCTTTCCAGTGTTTTTTTAAATTGTTTTTTCATTTTATTTATCCTTATTAAATTTATGCCGCAAGTAATTTTTCATTGCTCATTGAAAAGTCTTTAATATCAAAAATATCACCTGCAATTTTTGATAAAGTGAAATATGAAATTTCTTCTTTCTTCCCGAACTGTGAAATGAAAATCAAATTCCCACCACGGAAAGAAATGTTAAAATCAATATCATTAGCTAATGATTTAAATATTATTCTAAATAAATATATTGAACATTTTACGAAGGATATTCTATCATCTATAAATCTTTCATTTTTTGTTAGATAACAATGAATAGAAAAGACAGTTAAAATATTTCTTCTTGTGATAAAATGCCTTTTAAAATATAAATCATAAAAATTTTTATCGTGTGAACTGAAACGCAATTTTTCATTTAGTGGATTATAAATCCTGTACATATCCACATTCTTATTAGTTTTAGAAAGATATGAAGTGAATGTAGAGTATTGAGTTTTTTGTTTTTTCATTTTGATTATCCTTATAAAAATTATGCCGCAAGTAATTTATTATTACTCATTGAGTAGTCATTAATATCCAAAATATCATTAGCAATTCTGGAAAGTGTAAACCATGAAATTTCTTCTTTTTTACCATTATAAGTTCTAAATATCAAATTACCACCTCTAAAAGTAACTGATAATTTATCAATGTTGAATCTATTTGATTTAAGCCTGTAATAAAAACATTTTATCACTCTTGTTATCGGATCTATTTTTTTATCAAAAAACGGCTGAGAGAAAATATTATAGGTATTGATAGCAAATAAAGTTAGGAAGTTTCGTTTTGTTATTTCATGTCTTCCGAAGTATTTATTGTAAAAATAGTTATCGTAATCAAAGCTGTAAGTGGAAAGGTGACTATTATCAGGGTTGTAAAGCCTATACATATCTACATTTTTATTGGTTTTAGAAAGATATGAAGTAAATGTAGAATATTGAGTGTTTTGTTTTTTCATTTTTATTCTCCTTTATTGTTCTGATAAAAAGAATATATAATAAATAAAAAAATAAGTACACAATTATTTTTAATGAATAAAAATAGAAAACGTTTTCGTTTAATGTTTTAAAATAAAAAGTGTTTTTAAATTGATGAAAATAAAAGAGAATAAAATTAATTAGCAAAAAGTGCTATTTATTTCATATAAAGAAAAGCCCCATTAATGGGGCTTGTTTTAGGCAAGTTTTAAAGTATCGATTAAATCAGGTTTTATCTGTATCATTCTTAAAAGTTTTAAACTACTTCCTGACGGTGTTCTTTTATGTTGTTCCCATGCTTGTACTAATGCAGGAGATACACCGACTAATTGAGCAAAATCATTTTGTTTTAAACCTGTGTTTTTTCTAATCTGTTTTACATCTGGAATTTCAAATCTGGTAATTCTTGCAGGTTCTTTTAAACCTTTATGGATTTCTACAGCTTCTTTCGCGGAAGCAATGAGATCATCAAACAGTTCTTTTTTCATATTCATTACTCCTCTTTAAATGATTCTACAACGGATCTGAGCATGTTCTTTTCTGCCCCGGTTAAGCTGTCTTTCTCACTCTTAGGGTATATGAGAAGCATGTATAGTCTTCCTACTTCGTTATAGTAGTAGTATATAGCTCTTACCCCTGAACTCTTACCGGTGCCTGGTCTTGACCATCTGACCTTACGGCATCCTGCCGTTCCTACGATTACAGCCCCCGCCTCCGGGTCTGTGAGCATGTAAGCCTGAAATTCTTTGTACTCGTCATCACTAAACAGGCTCTTGCAAGCCTTACTGAATACACTGGTTTCTACGAACTCCAAATATTCCATCTTGCCTGACTCCTACGGTGTATGACTGTATTTTAGTCTTACTGTGTATGACTTGCAAGCAAAATAAAAGCCCCTGGTATTGGGGCTTATGGTGGTGATTTCATTATTTATTTTTCATCTAATTTATCGAAAAACATAATTATTCCGATTGTAGATAAAAACACAAAAAGTAAAAATATAAATACACCGTCAAATACATTACCTATTTTACTTTCACTTTGTGCATGAAACAATCCGATCACTGATACAATAACATTAACCAATGTAAAAATGAAAATTGTTAGTAAACTAAATTTTCTCATTGCCTTTTTATAAAAACCTTCAAGCATATAAACCTCCCCTTGTTTCATTGTAATATTTTTCTTTTAGTTCTTTGTTTTTGTTTGCTTCAAAATCTATATTGGAAATAAAATCAACTAAATCACTACTTTGACCATTTTTATAAAATAATTCTGGATTGTTTTTTATGAAAGATAAATGGAAATTGATGTTATCATTGAATATAGATTTATTTTCATATCTATATAAATACATTATAAAGGTCTTGTATGCAATCAATGATGGTTGTCTCATTTCAAAGTCAATATTATTGGATCTTAGGAAATTAATATTGTCTTTTCTGTCTTCAAAAAATGAATCCACATTACCCGATTGTAGTTTAATAAATCTCGTTAAGCTGAGATTCATTTTACCTTTTTGGCTATTTCTGTTATAAAAATTAATGAAAAAGAAAATAGAGTCATTGGAATTAATTCCGAAACTCATCATGTTATGGATGAAAGTATAAAGATTTTCTTTATTTTCTATTACTGCATTATTTATTGTTTTCATATATCACCTCTTAATTTATAGTTTTTATATTTTTTATCACATAATTATATACTAATTGATTTTAAATCTTTAGCAATAGCAATATTAAAATAATTGTTTTATTTTTTATAAAATGTATTAAATAACACCTAATAGTATTAAATGGTATTAAATAATACAACTAATTATATAAAATAAAAGCCCCTTTCGGGGCTGGTATTATTTAGCTTCTGGAAATATCACTGAAAACTCTTCCTTGGTTATTCTTTTAGCTTTGCTCATATCAACAACATTTAATAAATCGCTTCCTTTACCTTTATCTAACACACTTAACATGTCTGAGAAAATGTCTGCAACTTCTTTATTTTTATTACCTTTATTTGTGTTTTCTCTTTTTGCTACTTTTGAAATTTCATCAATTTCTTTATTAATGGTTTCATTGTTTTCACTATCACTATAATCATCTTCATCTATTTCTAAATCCATTAACGGTTTTAATTTTATTCTTAAAACATCGCTTGGAATATTATCAAAGTAAGCTCTTTCTTTCTTCGATGTTTTTTTGGTTATAATTTTTTTAGTGTAAATTCCATTCTTTTCTTCAAAACATAAATCAAGTTCTTTTATCGCGGATATTATTTCATTTACTGGAATAGAATTAGTTCCGATTGTGATAACAGAAGTATTTTTAGTATTAACATTAAGTAATAACTCACCTTCAAAATCATACTGATTTTCAAAAGGTCTATCCTGCTTGATTATCCCAATTTTTTGGGCTGAATCAATCGTGAAAGATTTAGCTTGTTTTCTTTGATACTCTTTAATTTCTCTTTCTGTTAAATCTTCATGGTTGTTTCTGTCATAAGCATAAGTATCCCACACAAAAGCTCTTGGGTACATTACAATGCTATGTTTCAATTGTTTAATAACTTCAATAGCTTTTGTTTTAGGGTTTCTAATATTATCAGGTTTAGATAATGATTTAATATAAAGATTTAAAGCTTGAGTTGCTTGTGTTGAGGCTTCTTCACTAAATAAATCTTTCATTATTAAAGCACCGATAGACATATAAGTGAAAAGATGGAGCAAACGAATATTATTTTTACCAATAGATTTAATAATATCTTTATTGGCTTTAAACTCACTTAATGTTTTATGGAATGTAGTGTTTAATGATTTTATTTTTTCTTCTGTAAGATATTCCATCAACATATCATAGCCGTGACCATAATTTTCAAATAAAACACTTTCTATTTCATTTATATCAAATCCATTTTTTCCGTTTTCTGGTCTGCATATTACGGGATCATCTATATTCATTTCCATTAAACGACTTGTAAAAGCTTCGTTTTTACTATGACCAGGGTAAATTTTAGAAGGCTGATCATTTGCTGTTGCTAAGAATAATGAATCCCAGACGTGCATATTTACACCGCCGTCTGCTGATTGATTTTTTACTATCCTACCGCCACCGCTTAAAAATAATAATGCTTTATCTATTGTTAGTTCTCTGACCATAGCATCAAATTCATTAAATCCGACTACGGCATTATTTCTTGCTGACATTAAAAATTCTGTACCGGCAAGAGTAGAAGTACCATCTATTGCATTTGGTACATTAGAACCTCGTGATCTCATTGAATAAGGACCAAAGAAAGACATTGCTGCTTGCATTAAAGTGGTTTTACCTAATCCAGCTTGTCCAAACATAACAATTGCATGAGATACGGTTTCTACATTAAATAAACCTCTTGTAAATCCTGAAATCGTTCCACACTTCAATAAAGCATACAAAGGGCTGTTTAATATTAGTTTTATTTGTGCTGATATATATTTTTCTCTTGAACCTGCTTTTGATACATAAGCATAGCCCTTTTTACCTAAATAATAATTATGTGATGGTGTTATATGACATAATTTATTTTCAACACTATCAAATTGCCAGCCAGTTTTATCATATGCTGCTCTTAATGTGCAACGTTCCAACATTCGTTGTAGTAATGTAGTAATTTGAGTTTTGTTTTTTCTTAGTGTTGGAGCCGTCCAACCGTTATTGAAATGTGTAGGATCATAACGACCACCATTTGAAGACATGTTTAAACTTTCATTTGTCGGCATAATGGAAGTTTTATATCTTGAATGTGGTACTCCATCAAATTTCTGAACACCTGCAATTTTGTATTTAACCATAACGAATTGTTTTGTGTCAGAAGCCGTAAAACTTTCCTCATTATCATTCTCTCCTTTTGCATTTTTTTCTAATACTTTATAAATGCAAATAGGAGAATCGTGAATTGGCGTTAAAAGAGTATCGCCTTCTTCATCAATAGATTTTGAATAAATGCCCATCGTATTAACTAAATAATCATTGTCTTCGTACCACAATTGTATTGAGTTTAAATCGTTGGCGGGTAGAAACAATGTTCCGTCTTTTGATAAATCTTCTTCATTTATATAAAATTCATTCTCGTTAGTAATCATATTATTCTCCATTTCTTTTTTTGACTTTTTATAATTTTTATAACAACTTTTTATATAGTATTTTATTTAAAGCTTTTGTCAATTATTTGAAATAAAATTTTTCAGCTTAATATTATACTGATCATTGCTTTTATTTGCAATGTGAGATTTATATTGATTCATTATTTCTTTATTATTTTCAAAATTTAATTCCGGTTTTTTTATATAATCACAATATTCATTGTAAGACTCTATCATTAATATAGCTTCGTGATTTTTTCCTTTATTGAATTTGGTCATAATGATATTAATTAATTCATTTTTGTTAGCTGTATTTGTTGTTACTTTTATTAATTTATTAGATAATGAGTTGATAATTAATCTCAAAGCTGAATCACTATTAGAAGATATAGCAATTAACCCATTGCTTGTTTCAGCCTCTTTTTTTAATGGTTTTATAAAATCCTCATGTATAGTGTATGAGTTAGTTTTTAATGTGTTGAAGGTTTTATATTTTCCATTGATTATATAGAAAATTCTAATGTTATCACTTTCATTATATTTGATCACTTCCTCACTTTCTAAAACTAAATAAATGCCAGCTTCTTTTTGCTTTCTTTTTGTCTCTAATATTTCTTCTACTGTATAAATCTTTTTAGGTATTTCTTCGAATTTAATATTGTCAGGATTAAATAACTCACTTACCTTATCCACGACTTCTGGAGGGGTTGCCCCCTCCTCATCAATATTTGGAACATTATTTATTTCTTCATTAGCCTTAGTATCAATATCAATTTTAGTTTCTTCTGTTGATATTTCAGTATTTAGCAAACTAAATATATTGTCTAATATTTTATCATTTTCACTCTCTTTATTCATAATTTCAATCTCCATATTATGCTTTTGGTGTTTTAGGTTTTGGGTTTTTAAATTGCTCTAACTCTTCTTTGAGTTTTTGAATAATTTCATCTTTTTCTGTCAACTCTGCTTTATAGTTAGACTGCAATGATTTAATTTGTTCAGCTATTTGATCATTTTGTTTCTTATTAGCTTTTTTGAAACTATCCAATTTTTGTGCTTCTTGTGCCTTTACTGCATCCACTTCGGTTTTAAGGGTTTCATTAAATTTAGTATCTTTATCTGCAATAGTTTGAAGCAATTCATTGATTTTAAGAAGTGAATCTCTGTTAAGTTTAGATGCTTCTTTCAATTCATTCTTAATTTCTTTAATTTCTTTAACTTCATTGGTTAAAGTTTCATTTTTCTCTTTAAGTGATTTAATTTCTTTCTCACTTGCTTCTTTTAGGGCTTTAATTTCATTTGAAAGAGCTTCATTTTGCTCTGCATAAGATGCAACTTCACTTAATAAACTTTCATTTTCTGTTTTTAATGAGTTATTGTTTTTCAATAAAATTGAATTTTCAGCATTCAAACGGGAAAAACCAGATTTTATTTTTTCTTTATATGCTTTCAATAATTTTTCTTTAGAAGATAGTTTTTTATCAAATTCCTTTTCTCTGTTAATTCTTTGAGTCAATAGGTAATCATTAGTTTCTTTTGCTGCATCTAAATCAATTGATAACTCAAGATTTTTAGATAATGTCTTTTCAACTTTATCAGCTAATTTTTTATTTTCATTTTTACCTAATTCTATTTCTTCTTTTAACTCATGAGTCTGTGAAGTTAAAACTTTATTTTGTTCTAAAATATTTTGCGTGATTTCAAGAATTTCATATTCTTTTTTCTTGGCTTCTACTGCTTTTAAAAGTTCACTTATTTCTCTGTAAGTTGCATTTTTTGATTTTTCAAGAGTAATAGAAACATGATTTTCATCTTTGAATCCACCTGACTCACTTTGAATGTTTAAACCAGTATCAATACTTGAAGATATAGCCTTTAAAGTGTCTTCAAGAGAATTTTTATCTATCCCTTCTTCTATTAACTGCTCTTTTAATTGATTGTTTAAAGCTTCCTGTAATCCAGAAGATTTTTTAGTTTCAGGTTCTTCTTTAACTTGTTCAGTCGATTCTGTAACGGTTTCGGGTTCTTGTTGTGTGTTTGCTGTTGGTAATGAAGCTGTCTGTGTACTAACATTGCTAACAAGGTTAGATGCCGCCGTTGTAACATTTGGTGAAGCTTTGAGATTGGTTTTTACCAACTGGTGATTGAGAGTTAATTTTTGATCGAATCCTTTTTTAGCTAATTCACCTTCAACATAGTCAATAAATTTTTCAAGTGTATCGGAATCACTTAAATCTAAAATTGGGCTTGTTTCTGCACTAATGATTTTACCGTTAGCATCTCTTGTAATGTTTTTATATGCCCTATTATGAATATTAATTTCACAATGAGGTTGATTAGATTGGTTTACATGTATTTGACCTTTAATTAAAGGCACTTTCCCCTGAAAATTCCTTGCAACTAATTTACCAGATTTATTAGCTTTGTTAGTGTAAAAAGTAGGTATATTTAAATTATGTGTAGCTTCTGCAAAAACATCTCTGTATTCAATTTGCTCTTTTGGTGTTAAGTTAGGCGGGAAGTATAAAATTACTTTAATATATTGCTCTAATGATTCACCTTTATTTAATATAATTTGTGCGTTAGCTGAATTATATTTTTTACCACCTGCCTGTTTTAATGATTCATCTTTAAGTAAATCAATTACAGAATCAATTTCTGTTAAATTATTGTTATTGAAAATATCAAATTGCGTTTGACCTGAATAAACTTTATCTTCAAATACAGATAAATATTCAGATCCACCTATCCCTGGGTGTTTTGAACTTGTGCTATTAGAATTTTGAACTACTTGTTTTACTGAATCTTGTGATAAAACCTTTATATTACTCATATCATTTCTCCTTTTGTATTTTTATAATTATGAAAACATTTATTTTCATAATTCCATATTATTATATATTTTAAGGGTGTCAATAGCTAAGGGTATATTTATTTTACCCTTAAACCCTTATTTCAACCCTTAATCATTTTTCCATGTCTTTTTATCATTAAATTGAGCTATTAAATCAATTTTTTTATTTTTTAGTTCCTTTATTCCCCATGCTAATAAACTTACAATGTCTTTTGTTATGTTAGTAGTGCATACTGATTTTAATTCATTCCATGTTTCAAGCGGAAATCTTAAATTTGTATAGTGATTTAATTTCTCTGTTTTAGTGTCTTTTGTTATAACCCCTAACGAAAAAACTAAACCTTCACCAGGCTTAACACTTATTTGAACGGGAACGGCATCGATCACTTCATTACCTCTGTATGCCTTTTTATCGTTAAATCTTCCCATAATATCAATTTTTTGTTTTTTAATTTCACGAATAGACCACTGAATTAAAACAATTGCATCTTTTGTCATACTGCTTGTGCTGACTTTTTTTAATTCTTCACATAATGGCAATGGGATTCTAATATTAGTAATGTGCGTGTTTTTTTCTTCATCTGTATTGTTATTAATAACCCCAGATGAATAAATATTGCCTTCACCATTTTTAGAAACCTGCAAATCGAAAGGATATACATCTTCCGATCTTTGTTCTTTAAAAAATTCACCCTTTGCATTTTTTAAAGCAAAATCCATTTCTTCTATTTGTTTATGTTTTTTTACTTTCGGCTTTTTTATATCTGTATCTATATTAAAGAAATCGTTTTTCATATTCATAAGTCACCCCGTTATTTTTTAATTATTGTTTAGTTTGTGCATCTTTAACTACTTGTAGTAAATCCCTCATAACCTGATCAACTTCGCTTCTTGCATCGTCTAAGAAGTTATAAGCAATATCTTCATAAATCGTTCTACCCTCACCATATGCGATGTCATAACATGCTCTGTCTCTTACATGCCCTTTACCATCGAAATATTCTTTTAAATATCTTCTTTCACGGGTTTTTCTATTATCATATTTATTTGCAAATAATAGAGTATAAAAGTCTTTTTCGAGTTCGTGATAGTAATCAAAAGTTGGTAATAAAGTTTCTTTATCAAGAAGTGTAGGCATTAAAATTAAACCAGAACCAATGTCTTTATTATAGCGAGGCGGGTAATCATAAACTACTAAATCATAATCTTCATCATCTTCAATTTCGTTTTTGAAAACTCTAAATGGTAATCTTTTTAGAGGATCGGTTTCTACCCTTTCATTAAAATCTTCTATAATAGCATTTGGGTTTTTAGCCAAAATCTTTTTCTTTTTGAAGTCATAATTAAACATTCTTTCTTCAACTGATAATTGAAGTTCTTTGTTAATTCTTTCTTCTTCTTTTGATATAGCGATTAAATGCCATGTGTAAACTGACGCTAATGGGTCTTTATCTACGATACAGACTTTAAAGTCATTATATGCAGCCCATCCAGCAACATTTTTTGAAGTGGTAGATTTACCTATACCTCCTTTTAATCCTAATACTCTGATTTCTTTTCTTTTTTTCATTTCTTAATCTCCTATTTTTTTATTACTTAATATTGACTTTAATTAAATATCCATTATAAGAATATTAAGTTGTATTAAAATGTATTAAATAACACCTAATGATACAACTGATTATAATCACATAATCGAAAAAGTCAAGCAAATATAATAACTAAGGAGCGAAAATATGAGCGAGATAAAAGAAATGAATGAATACGAAATAATGTTGGAAAGTCTCACTGTCGATGAAAAAGGTGAATTTGTTCATACATTATCAGAATTAAACGAAAATAATAAACATGCAAAACTAAACAATTTAATGATGAATATTTCAGTTGACGAATTGCATGAAGAATTAGTTAACAATAATCAAATTGAAGATATTCCAGAAACAATAAACAAAAATCCATTAGCTAAATCAATAATGCAAACTTTTAAAGAGAATATGAATATATTCAAACCTCTTTCAGCAAGAAATGGTTTATCAAAAGAACAAGCATTAAATAAAATATGTAATGATTTTTCATTCCTGGAATCAGAAGAATTTAAAGGAATATTTGATAATTATTATAAAAATGGTAAAAAAGTAACTATATCTTTAAATACTGGTTCTAAAATAACTATTGATAAAACCCGTATATTAAAAGAAAGAAGTGAAGTAGATCCTACAATGAATCCGGATTTAAAATTAGAAGTTAAAACAATGCTTGCCCTTGCCGTGGAAAGAAACATGAATGAAATAAAAATAAGTGGTAAAGAAGATCATGTTAAAGAGACTTTTAGACAAGCTTATGAATTGAATAAAATCCTACCAAAAGAAAAGCAAATAACAATTTATCCTCATAATAAAGAACAAAGATTATTATTTGAAGGTCTTGCAAGACAATTTGAAAAGTCTCTTGATAAAGATAATGAATCGGATATAAATGTTAATAACGATTTAGTTTTAGAGCAGGCTTCTAAAAAAAAGTTAAAGATGTAAAAGAATAAATAAAAAAGACAAAACACAACAATATAGAGGTAAATAATTATGATAAAAGAAAAATTTAAATTACTAACAATAATAGGTCTTATGGGGGCATTGCTTGCAGTGTTCCTACCTGGTACAGCATATGCTTTCGATCTCTTTGACGAGTTCCAAAGTGACTACCTTGTCAATAACACCCTCAAGATGGTGTTTGGGGGGGATGGCAAGACTCTAACAGAGAGTTCACTACTCACTGCGGCTAATGTCATCTTCGTGGCTGCTGCAATGATTGTAGCTGGTCTATTAGCTATGTATACACTACTTGCAGGTACAGCGAGCACAGCGAACGACGGAGAGCTTTTAGGCAAGAAGTGGTCATCTATGTGGGTACCCGTCAAAACCTCTCTTGGAGCGGCTCTTATACTCCCAGCTTTCAATGGCTGGGCAGGTGTGCAGGTCATAGTGTATTGGATAGCTCTGCAAGGTATCTGGTTAGCCGATGCTACATGGTCAGCCTTTGTAGTAGGGGGCAACATGGCCAACACTGCTGTGTATCAAAACAGGTCTGTGATAAACCAGATTCAACCCCTCTTTGACGAAATGATCAGAATGAATGCTATGGCATTGCAAGCTGATAAAGAATTTCAAAAAACGAAATCAGAAACTAATGGCAATATGGGGCTTTTATATCGTATGTATAACGGTACTCAAACTCCTCCTAAATACGGATTTACGAAAGGAACGGAAGATACTTCACTTGTCATTAACTATGGTGATCAATCTAATACATATGCAGGAGCAAGCACTATATTCGGTCAATTAAAATATAATATGACAACAAGAGAAATGGCTTCTAATAGTAGTATGCAATATTCAAATTCACTAATTAACATTAAAAATATAGAACAAGATTTAGCAGTTGTACATTCAGCTCAGGCATTGGAATTAAATGATAAAGCCCTTGCTCTTGCTAAAAAGATAGTAAATGGTGAAGTTGGTTCAAATGGGATAAGAGAAGAATATTATTCAGCCCTTGTAAGTTATAACGATGCTTTAAATAATGCAGCTAAACCTATATTCGCAAAAGCAACTAATTATGATGTAAAAATGGGCATGATGAAAGATGGTTGGATAACAGCATGGGCATGGTTCGTTCCCATCACACTTGCACAATCTACAATGCAAGCAGGGATGGATAATATACCAGTAGTTGAAAAGCCAATGTTATCTTATGCTCAAAGAGCTATTTTAGAAAAAACTCCAGGATTAAAAACTGTTGTAGAACAAGTTAACTCCATAATTGATGATGCAAGAAAAACAGCAAATACTAAAATTCAAAATAATTATGGGGCAGTAACAAAATCATCTGTTGCAGACGATAATACATGGGGAATGGCTTTAAATGCGATCATGAATGGTAATTCAAAACATTATCAATCTTCATTATCTCCATTGCTTGATATTTCAGGTTCTGGAAGTAGTTTTTTAGCTCCAATAGTGAAATTAATGGGGGTAGGTAATGTATTAATTGATATTGTGAATGCGGCTATGATTGCATTAACTACGGGATCAATTATTGCGGCAATTCCTTTTGCTGGTAATGCTGTTGTTGCAGCATATACAATTTTAGCTCCAATGCTTACTATGTTATTAGGTTCATTATTAATGCCGGCAATGGTTTTAAAATTTGTAATCCCAATGATGCCTTTGATTGTTGGGATTGGAATAATAATTTCATGGTTAATGTCTCTATGTAAAGCATTATTTGGTTCTGTAATTTGGGCAATAACATTTTTAAGTCCAGATCAAGATGGTTTTGTTGGTAAACAAGGTCAGGGTTATATGTTATTACTTCAATTACTTTTAAAACCGTCATTATCTATAATGGGCTTCATTTGTTCATTAGCTTTAATGGTCCCAGTCTCAACTATGGTTGGTTATTTATTTGAAATAGCTATGCCTGTGTCTCAAAGTGGATTTTCCGGGTTATTACAATTAATAGCCATGTCGATTATTTACATGATTATTAATTTCAATGTTTTTAAAGAACTTTTAACAATATCACATACTTTACCAGATGAAATTTTCGTATGGATCGGTGGTCATGCAAACAATGAAATGGGTAAATATTCAAGCGGTATGGAAAGTGCTTCAAGACAATCAGCAGGTGCCATGTTGGGAACGGCAGCTATGGGAGCAAAAACAGCATCTCAGGGAGTGGGTAATTTAGGTTCTAAGTTAGGTGAAAGAAATGTAGCTAACAGACATAAAATTAATGATGATAAGAAAAGAGCAGCAGATGCTAAACAAATAGAAATAACAAAGAAGTAAATTAATATTAAAAAGGGGGTTTACAACTCCCTTTTTTTATATTATATAAAAGTTAGTTGTATTATTTAATACTATTTAATACCATAAGGAGAATTATAATGAAGAATGAAAACGAAAGTAAATTAGTGAAGTATGGAAAAAAGACAGCTTCTGATATCGGTAAGATAACAGCAATAACGCCGACTATAGAACTTACAAAAGCAGTAAAAGATAAAGCAGTTGATGATACTATTGAAGCATATAGTTTTATATCAAGAATAATGAAACCAAAAGGGAAATATTACACCAAAGAAAAGAAAGATTTTGAGTATTGGTATAATACATGCAATTTTACACCTGAAAGCTGTGCTTTTGTATTTTAATACTCATGTATACTTTCTTATGTGTATTTATTAGGTTTTGCAGTTGCATTTAGTTTTCTATTCAATGTAAATACAGTTATTGGTTTTATGGGTACAATAACGACAATGATTATTTGCATTTGCTGTTATATAAAATTTGCTTCGAGGGCTTATGTTGTAAAAAACCAGGATACATTAAATCCTTTTAAATTCCTTAAAAATTTAGATGATATTATCCCTAATTATTTTTATCACACGAAGCTAAAAAAAGTTATAAAAAACAAATACGAAAAAAGATAAAATTTTACTGGAAAATTTTATTAAAAAAACCAAAAAAAAACTTGATGATTATATAAAGGTTACGCTATATTTAATTCAACAAACAAAGAGGGGATTTATCATGTATCAGATTTTAGCGATTGTTTTATTCATTGTGCATTTCACATTAACTTATCAGATTGCTTACACTGATAAATTCAGCGATAAGCATTTTTGGAACACAAAAGCATTTTTAGAAAGTGGCATTAATAAATTAATCCTCTTTATTCTTCTTTTGTCGGCTTGCGGTTTTCCGATTTTGGAAGTAATTATTAAAGAATTTTTTTAATATCCAGAATTTAAAATCTATGCTATGATCTCTTTGTTAGTAAATTATATCATTTCTTTTTATCGCCCTCTTACAGTCTTGTCAGAGGGTTTTTTTATATAGGTTACAACAAGATATAATAGTTGTATCATTTAATACCATTTGATGTGATTTAATACTATATGATACCATTTAAAGACCGTATAGAGCGATATAACAAGCTTTTAAACAAACTAATGCTATCATTCAGATCAGGCGATGAAAGCTTTATAGAGAGTGTTATAGACGATATTTCTACTAATGGGATCTCACTATCAACAAGCCAGGTCGATTTCTTATATCATTACTTCTCTTCATTTAATACCCCGCCTAATTTCTATATCTTCTTTAAGTTAATAGATTTAAAAACACAATTAACTAAATCAGCATTTAATATTTTTTATAATAAACATATTTTGAATAATGACATAAAAACATTAGATGATAAGACAAAGATAATTTTAAATTATTATATAGATAAAGGATTTATGAAAAAAAAGCCCTAAATGAAGATAAAGGGCTTTAAAAGACAAAACACAATAGAGAATGAAAACAAAACAGTTTTTATCTGTTGGTTAAATATATATAGTATAAATATTTAATTGTCAAATAAATATATCTATCATTGACAAAATTAATTTCCTGATATATAAATGAATTAGTTGTATTATTTGGTGTTATTTAATACTATTTAATACTATTTAATATATTTTAATATAATAAGGGAGAATGAAAATGATATATTTATATACGGTTATGATGGTTTTATCAGGTTTGACATTTGGAGCATTCGCATATTTTAAATTAAAAACAATGAAAGAAGAATTTGAAAAAATAGACTCCATACCAGAAGAAGATATAACCAAAAAAGAAAGAAATAAACTAAAATTCAAACATATAAAAGTAACTATTTTTTGTGTTATTTGTTCTTTAATGGCAATGTATTCAATATACATTAAAGCAATTCAAATACAATCATAAGGAGATAACTATGATATTAATTTCTTTATCAAATGTATTGTTAACTATATTGCTACTAACAACATTAATTCTTACTGTAAAAAGAATAAAATCAACTATTGATTTTTATTATTCTGATTATTTAGATATAGCAAAAGAAAAAAACATTGATAAATCAGCATTGGACTATTTAGATAAAACTTTAAGCTATCATTTAGAAACGGGTTTTTATGCTCTATTAAGTTCAATCTCTTTAATACTAATAATGATAAATCAGGGAATATTGAGTATATAAAAAAGCCCCTAATGATAGGGGCTTTTCTTTTAAGGATGTATTATTTATTTTGCAATCAAAAATTCTTCAATCTTAGAACCTGCATCGATTTTAGCCTTCAATGCAAGCGGCATACGACCACGACCAGACCAGAACTGTTTAACACCTTCTTCATCGGTAAACTCATATTTAGGCTCTGCTGGGGCTTTCTTAGCGGTTCCTTTAACTTCAAGTAATGCCAGAAGTGGATCGTTCTCTTCCAGGTCATCAGCATTGATTTCACTGATACCCTGGGCTGCAAGAAGTTCACGGATCTGAGAAAGAACTTCTTTCTTCTTCTCTGTCTCCTGTAAACGGGTTTCTTCTTCTTCTTTTCGCTCTGCAAAGATTTCATCAAACTTTTCTTTAAACTCTACAAGAGCATTAAAATCTGCTTCATAGATAGAAGCACGAAGTTTTTTAGCATTGTTAGTAAAAGTAATCATTTCATGTCTCTCTTTTGTAGTTAAAGGCTTTATCGCCTCGACCATTAAATATTAACTCAAGCTTGAAGTTACATCAAACACTTTATGAAGTTTTTTCTGTTTTATTTTTTATAGAACAATTATTTTATTGTTTTATTATTTACAAATACTATTTTATCTATTATTAATATATAAAGAAAACAAAAAAGGAGTTAGTTATGAATGAAAATAAAAAAGTAGTTAAAGTTAAAGTTTTAGAGAAAAATCAAATTATTGTTGATTCAAAAACTAATAGGACATTTCAAAGTTGTAAATTAAAATTTAGTGATTACATTCATGAATTTCCTACTATCTACCTTGAATTAGTAGATGATCAATTGAAAATGACTGATTTATCTTTTAGAAAAAACATGGCTGTTTTTAGAGATGTAATTAACTTTTGGAAAGAAAAAGACAAACTGAAAACATTAAGAATAGAACATCAACTAAAATACTTTAAAGAAAGATATAAAAAATATGATACCAGCAATAAAAATACGGGAGATTCAAAATGATAATAGATTCAAATATAAAAATGAGTAGAAAAATGAGTAATTACAATATCGTCAATGAAATTAAGAAAAAACACGGTATTAAATTAGATGATACTATAGACTTTTTCAATGAATACATTTCTATTCTGGAAAGAGAAAATATATTAGTTTTAACAATCGATGAACACAAAAAACTACATGATGAGTTTTATAATAAAGCAATTAACGCAATCGAAAAAAGTAAAACATTTGGTAGGTCTGGATTAAAAACAATATGCAATGAATTTTATAAAAATCTAACATGGATTAATAAGAAAATTGATCACAGGAGCAAAGAAACATATTTAGAAATGGCTATGTATCTTTTATGCAACATTAAGCCTAAAATAGTTAACGGCGATAAATATCATTTAATAATGATAAATGGGATTTTAGAAAAGAAATTAAAACTCAATAAGTCTATTTTGATTTTCAAAAGCGGTTCAAACATACCAACTATTGAAGAAATAAAAAATAATGAAGAAAACATAATTTACTATAACTCTTTTTTATCAAGACAAAGACCAAAATTAGTTTATGATGAATTGCGAAAAGCAAAAGATATATTTGATAATCTTGAAAATAACCTTGAAGAAATGGAAATGAGAGATTTCGAAGATGAGATTAATAGAATTTTCAAATGATAAATAAAATAACCCTGAAATGTTTCAGGGTTATTTGTAGTTATATCTTGGATTTAAATTTATTCTCTGCATTGTTTATATCTTCTGATAGTTTACTTTTACCTAATTTGGATTCTAATCTTTCAGTAAGATTTTCAATTTTAATTTTTTCTTTCATTTCCTCATCTATAATATTTTTTCTCAACTTCTCTTTTGTTTCAAGTGGTAATTCGTCATAAAGATCTTTATAATTATCAAAATCACCGCTTTCAATTCTTTTAATTACTTCTTTTATATCTATCATATTTATCTATCCTTTTTTGTTATTGGAATTACTTACATATAAAGATGCTACTTTTTTATTTTTTTCTTCAAGCTTTTTTATTCTCCTTTCGTTTCTTATTGTTATAATTGCTAATATAAATATTAAAGCCGTTGTTAAAATACTCATATATATTACCTCTCTGTTGTTTTGTTATATTTTTGTTTTAAATCATCATACTTTATTTTATATCTTTGACATTGATCAACCATATCAAAAATCGTTTTGCTTGAATAACCTAATTCTTTTTCTTTATCACAAACCTTTAATTTTAAACTCAATAATTCCATATATTCTTTTTCTTTACGCTCTTTCTCTATTTTGTCTTTAACAGTGGCATTATTCAAATATGTGACATACTTATCTATTGCTTTATATATATCACCACCATTTCGGGTAAGGTCATATGTTACATGAATAAATGATGTTAGAATTAAAAATAACACTGATAAAATCAAAGGTTTAATTTCATCCAAAAGAACCAAAGATTTAAGCTCACATATTCCAATTATTTTATTTATTTCATCTTTCATTTGCACTATCCTTTTAGTATATTGTTATTAACTTTTATTTCTCTTTTGCCTTATTAATTCAGAAGAAAGCAATAAAACAATCACAACTATAATATCTTTAAATTTTATATCAATGAGTTTTTTTTCCATACATTTGTTTATTTCTTCACTATCTTGTATTTTACACATTTCTTTTCTTTCTTCTTGTATAATCGGATCGTGATTAATAATATGATTGCTCGAACACATAAATAAAGAGAGTAATAAAACTGAAATAATTCTATTTTGACTATTAAGAATCATGCAACCCAAAAGTAATATTATAAGTGTAATAGTTATACTAAATACTCTTACAGGAAAATTACCAAAAGGTGAAGCAATAAAGCATAATAACCCAATAACAGAAAAATAATAAATATGTTTCATTCCAGTTTTAATTTTCATATCTATTTCCTTTTTTTAATTTTTCTCTCTAACTCATACACTCTTTCTTCAAGTTCACTTATCTTTCTTTCCTTATAATCATTTTCTCTTTGCGCTTCCAATAATCCACCAAACACAAATGCTAAAATAATAATAACACCAATGAAAGCAAAAATACCTGCTGCTATATTTACCATATCCCACTCCTTTATTTTTGTTTAATATGTCTATTCATTACCAAAATAGATAAAATAATAAAAAAATTAAAACACATTGATAAAACCCATTGATAAAACCATTCCAATAATTCCAAATAAAAAATTTGCAAGAATTGGGATATAGAATATCCCAACAATAAATATAAAGTGAAAATATCTATCAATGAAATCATTTATTTTATTTAAAATTTTAATATTCATAATTCACCAATTAAATATATTTTCAATTGGCTCTAATTCATATTCCAAATTTATATTATTTTCTTTCATTAATTTTTTAACAGAATCAATGGAGCCAATAAAAAAGCCTAATCCTTCAAATAGATCAACTTCCTTTTCGCTTATTCTTGTATGCTCGATAAGTATAAATTTCCCACCGTCAATTGCTTGCCTTAAACTCATTAAACTCATTTCTGATACTCCAAACATACAATCAAAAACATCATCTAAATAAATATAATCTTCGTTTGTTTTTAATATTTCATTTATCAATGTTGTTTTTTCAGTTCCATACCTACCAACAACAATAATCCCTTTAAGTTCATTTAAAATAATATTTTTATTCATACTCTCACCCTCATTAATTAAATTCTTTTCTTTGCCATTTTTATTTCAATATCTTCAAATATATTTATTAATTCAATCTCTTCATTGTTTACATTATTTTCTTCCATTAATTTTTTAACGGATTCAATTGAACCAATGAAAAAACCTTTTCTTTTAAATCTATTAACTTCTTTTTCGCTTAATCGTGTATGCTCCATAAATATAAATCTTCCGCCGTCAATTACTTGCCTTAATCTTATTTCCGATACTTGAAACATATCACCTAAATAAATATAATTTTCGTTTGTTTTTAATATTTCATTTATTAATGTTGTTTTTCCAGTTCCGAAATCATCAACAACAATAATCCCTTTAAATTTATTTAATATTGCATTTTCACCCATATTTATTACCCCTTTTGCCTATTAGTTTTTATATAAAAAATTGTTTTTCTTTTTATAATATATTTATACCAAATTAATTAATTAACACAATAGCAAATATAAAATAATTATTAATCTCCACAATTTATCCTTTTATTTATTTATTCCGATTTTTCCTTTTAGCTTTAAATTTAATTTTTCCGTACTGCTTTTTATTTATTTTATTATTTATTTCATCATCTTTAGCTTCGCTTAAAGGGTAGGGTACTCTTTTGTCCCGGTATTATTGCCAGATCTCACAGCCTGGCTTGTCTCCGTTTCACTCCGAAATCCCCCAAAACCACTTTGGGGGGAAATTCCTTTGGGGTATAAATTGGTGTACTCTCAAACCCTTGATATATAAGGCTTTTTAGTGTTTTTCCCCCAATTCCCCAAATTCTCCAGAAATGTGTCCTGTTTTGTGTTTTTTGTTCTGTCTTTTGCGGGTTTTTGTCTGTAAGGGTGCGAAAGCTAAGGGGTAAGGGGTGAGGGTAGGGGTGCATAACCCCTTACTGTTGTAAGGGTCTAAGGGGCG
>OAWQ01000193.1_pt1 | contig 22757 bp, 20 predicted proteins | sample 1476961 | NCBI WGS metagenome assembly OAWQ01 (sample SAMEA2580247, study PRJEB22360) | human gut metagenome | biome: human gut; feature: human-associated habitat; material: faeces | place: Denmark | collected 2008/2010
GCCCTCCGCGTGCGGGGGCGCAGTCCCGGCCGGGTTCCGGGCGTGGCGGACGTGGGGGTGCGGGGGAGCCGGTGGCTCTCCTGCCGTCGGTCGCGCGTGGTTTCGCCGTCCGGCCCGGGGTGGAGGGCGTGGCGCGCGTTGCGGGCGCGTGCCGTGTCCCTCCGCCCCTTTTTTTCGTGTGGCCGGGATTTCAGTGCCGGCGGCGCGCGGGGGTGGCGTCGTCGATTCCGTCGGCCAGCATGTCGTTGACGGCCTCCTCGTATCCGTCGTTCCAGCCTTCCATGTAGGTGTCGTCGTATTCGGCCTCCCATGCGTCCCATGGGAGGGCGTCGGCCGGGTCCCGCCATCGGGTGTTGGATACCTGTATCGGCTCGCCGTCGGCCCCGTCGATGGTCCGGGGTCGGGTGAGCCATTCGATTGCGCCGTTCTGGTCGATTTTCGCGAACCTGCCTTGGCTTCCGTCGGTGAGGTCGGCCTGTCCGGTCTGCCATGCGAGTATCGCGTTGCGGCTGTCCGACGCGTAGCGTCCCTTGGCGTACCGGTGGGCGATGCCATTGTGGGCGATGAATCCGTGTTCGCCGTCGGACAGCGTGTAGCGGAACGGGTGCGTGTTCTCCTCGGTCGTGGCTCCGTGCGTGGCGAGCCGGAAGTGCATCAGGCATGGCATGTCCCTGAACGTCCTCCAGTTCTTGATGATGAACGCGAGCGTCTGGTTGTTGTCGGGATTGCGGTACCGGTGCAGGCCGGTGCCGTCGTGCCATGCGATTCCGGCCCCGTCCGGGTTCGTCTCGCTCATTCGGGCGAGTTGGCCGACGGTGGGCATGGCTCCCCTGCCGGCGGTCACGATGACGCACATGGTCAGTCCTCTTTGCGTGCGGCGAGGCGCATCGCGGGTGTGGTCTCCGGCGTGCGGTAGGCGCTGTGGGCGCTTTCGCGCATGATGTCGGCGGTCGTGAGCCGGTAGGGTTCGTGCTCTTGGAAGTAGCGCCACATGTGGTGCGCCCATTCGAGGGCGGGGCGGAGCCTGTGGGCGGTGGTTTCGTCCCATCGTGCGAAGGTGCGCAGTTCGATGGTGCCGGCGTGGTTGTCGTTGACGGCGACGGCCTTGCCCGTGTAGTCGCCGTGGGTGAGCTCGCACCAGCGGCAGTCGGTGGCGTGTCTCATGTTGAGGGCGCGTGCCTGACGGTCGGACAGTCCCTTGAGCGCCCAGTACCAGCGGCCCGGGGTCTGCCGGGCGGTGCGGCGCACGTGCATGTGCCCGCCCGCGCGTCCGGGTTCGTTGGAACGGGTGCGGATGCCGGCGATGAGGTCGCCGAGGTCGTCGAAGTCCTCGGCGGTGAGGATGCGGGTCTGGTATTCGAGTCCCTCGTCGAGGCTCAGGTCGGAACACCAGCCGGCGATGAGGCCGCTGTCCTTCATCCTGTCCATGTCGTGTCCGCCGTTGACCTCGATTTCGAGTCCGACGGTGAACATGTCCGGATGTTCGCGCATGGCGTGCCATGCGGGGGAGTCGGGATAGTACGGCTCCCTGCCGCCGGCGGGCAGGCAGGACTCGCAGTAGCAGTCCCCAGAGTCGTCCCATCGGCGGCAGCCTTGGCATAGGTATTCGTCGCAGTTCTCGCAGACGGCGTAGCAGTCGCCGCATACGGGTTCGTCGCAATCGGTGCAGTGGCGGATGCAGTTTTCGCAGATGCCGCCTCCGCAGTCCACGCACCCGTATCGGCAGTCGCCGCATACGGTGGCATGGCAGTCGCCGCATTCGTACCGGCAGCCCCCGCATAGGGTCCTGCCGCAGTCGTCGCATGGCACGGCTTCTTCCGCCGCCGCCTGCTCGCCGCAGTCGTCGCATTCGATGTTCTTCCTGTCGTCCATCGTCTTTTCCTTCCGGTGGTCGGACGGTTCCCCCGTCCCTGTGGGTCGTCCCTATTTGTCGGACGCATGACGGTGGGCCGTCCGGGCCGTGGCGTTGCGCAGGGCGCGTGGATGTATTTAGTCAAGTCGGCGTTTCGTGATTAGTCACGAAAATTTTTCGGTTTTAGTCAAGGAGCGTTCCGGCCTGTTCCTTTGTCTTCTCCTTGGGTCCGGACGCGGGTCCGGCGGACGTCCTTCCGAACATGAGGGCCTCGCTGACGCGGCGGCTCTGCCCGGTGAACTCGAGCAGGCGCCCATGGTGCACGATCCTGTCGATGATCGCGGCCGCGAGCTTGTCGTCCGCGAAGATCGTGCCCCATTTGCTGAACTCGATGTTCGTGGTGAACACGATGCTCCGCCTCTCGTAGCTGCCCGCGATGATCTGGTAGAGCAGGCGCGCCCCGTCGATGCCGAACGGCACGTAGCCGAACTCGTCCAGGATGATCAGGTCGGCCCTGCCGATGTCCCTGAGCATCGTGTCGAGGTTCCCGTCGCGTTTGGCCTTGCCGAGCTGGAGCACGAGCTCCGCGGTCTGGTGGAAACGCACGTTCAGGCCGCGTTCCACGGCCCTCATGCCCAGGCCGATCGCGGGGTGGGTCTTGCCCCTGCCGGTCCTGCCGTAGAACACCAGGTCCTGCGCGCGGGGCACGAAGTCCAGGTCCAGCAGGCCGTCGAGCGCGTACCCGTCCGGGAGCCTCACGTTCGAGAAGTCGTAGCCGTCCAGGCTTTTGACGACGGGGAACCTGGCGCGGCGCAGGAGCCGTTCGCGTTTCGAGCGTTCCCTGTTGGCCAGTTCCGTGTCGAACAACCTGTAAACCGCATCGGTCTGCCGGGGCGTGGCCCAGCCCGTGAAATCGTCCATCGTGGCTTTGGATATGAACAGGCTCCTGGCCTTCGCGTAGAGCCCGTCGTCGTTCCTCGCTGCCATCATTCCGCTCCTTCCCCGTCCCCGTCCGTGGTGGTGAACGCGATGTCGTATTCGCTCAGGTCGGGCCTGTCGTCGTCGTATTCGACGCGTTCCACGCCTTCCGCGAGCCTGGCCGCGAGGAGCGCGACGCCGGCCCCGTCGACCCCGCCGGTCGATTCGAGGGTCGTGAGCATCGCCTCGACCGCGTTGACCCAGCCGGATTCCCGGTCCACGCGTCTGAGGGTCCGCAGCGCGCCGCGCCGTTCCCCCTCGTCCTGGCGGTCGAGCCATTCGCTCAGCGGGTCGGGCAGCATCTCGCGCACGAGGCTGTTGGGCCAGGCGTTCGGTCTGTTGCACGGCATCGCCAACTGCATGGAGGGGTCCTCGCTGCTGGTGCTGGCCTGGCCGTACGCCCTTGGATGGACGGCCAGACGGGTTCCTTCCACGTCGAGGATCTCTATCTCGAGGGCGCGCAGGCCGACGAGCACGTCGCGCCGCGCGTGGGACGCGTCCGTGGAGTAGCGGTGCCTGCCGTCGAGCGTGACCACGCCGTACTTGTCGGTCCTCATGCGTTTCCACGTGACCACGTCGAAGCGTCTGCCGGGCAGGGGCAGCAGGGCCCCGCGGTCCTCGGCGAACAGGACCGCCTCCTCCTCGTCCTTGGCGTGGTGGGGCTTCCCGCCGAGTTCCAGGCACCTGTCCGGGAGCCTGGAGTTGAAGTTCTCCAGGTTCCACACGCTCGGCCTGGGCACGAACAGCTTGCGGCGGACCATGCCGACCTTCGCCTCCACCGCGCCCTTCTCGTGGCCGGCGTACGGCGAGCACAGGGAGCTCTCGAACCCGTAGTGCGCCTGGAACGCCTGGAACAGGCGGGTCCAGCGGATCCCGCCGCCGGTCCTGCGTCCCACGCCCGCGGCGTTGTCGAACACGATGCGTTCGGGCACGCCGCCGAGCCATTCGAACAGGCCCAGCAGCGCCTGGCACGTGCATTCCGCGTTCTCGCCGGGCATGAGCTGGGCCAGGCCGATGTTCGAGTACGGGAAGTCCAGCACGAAATGGCGCATGCGTTGGACCGCGCCCCTGTAGAGCACGTCGACCTCGCCGAAATCGGCCTGGGCCTCGCCCGGATGCCATACCAGGTCCATGAACGCGCCGCCGGGATCCACGGAGGACTCGCGTCTGAGCCTGGCCACGGCCCGGGTCACGGTCGACAGCGACACCTCGGCGCCGTGCTCGTCGCGCAGCCGCTCCCATATCCTGGTCGCGGTGTGACGCTGCTTGCGCCAATTGCCGCGGTCCTCGGCCAGCCATTGCTCGATCAGGGGCAGGTACGGATCGATCACCGAACCGCGCCGTTTCCTGACGGGCGGCTTCTCGGACAGGTCGTCCATCCTGAGGTACTTGCGCACCGTGGGCTCGCTCACGTGCTGCTTGCGCGCTATCGACGCTATGGATTCGCCGTTCTTTCTCATACGGCGGATAGACTGTATCTGGGGCATGCTGATCATTTGCCTTTCCGGCCCTTTCTGGTGGAGATACGAAGCACCATCCAGTTAAGGCCTGTGGGTGGTCGGCATGCTCTTTGCCTAAACCCGAAAAATTTTCGTGACTAAATCATTAATTTCTTATTGAACACAAACACGCGTGGACGATGCGGGAATCCGGAGGCCCGTGGTATGCACCGCGGGGCGATGGTCGTCCCGTGTCGGACGCGCGGGGCCTTGCGAAGCGCCGGCCCGGGTGGCACGCTGGCGTGCGCCCGACATCATGTCCTCGTTCCGGTCCGGCCGGTCGGCGGTCGTGTTCCTTTCCGGGTGGGGGAGGAGGCCTCGGGGCACGGAGGGAAGACGTCGTCTTCCCGGTTTCGCATGGTCTTCCCGTAGGAATCGGTGGGATCGTCCGCATGCGGATGATTTGACTATCCGGGAAGTTTGCTTTACGATATAGGAAGTTCGTTTTACGATATAGGAAGTGCCTTTGGGGTCTCCGTCGTCCGGTCCGCGGGTGGGGGAGGCGGCTTGGGGCCCGGAGGGAAGGCATGGCCTTCCCGGTTTCGCATGGTCTTTCGTGGGGAGGTTCCGCATGTCCGAAGCGGTGGATGGTCTGACGTGGTCGCGGTCGAAGGCGGATCTGCGCCTGTACCGCGAACTGTTCGGCATGTCGGTGGCGGAGCTGGGCCGTCTGGCCGCGGTCAGCGGGCGGACGGTGCGTTCGTGGGAGGATCCGCGTGCGTGGGTGCCGGACAGGACCGCATGGATGGCGGTGGAGTCGTTGTGGCGCGACGCGGACCGCATGGCGTCCGGCCTCGTGGCGGGCGCGCCGGCCGGTCCGGTGACGCTGCCGTACGGGACGGGCGCGTCGACGTTGGCGTGCATCGCGTCGAGGATCGCGGCGGGGCGCCTGTCGGCCGCGGGCGTGGCGTGGGACGCGTCGTTCCCCCATGCGCCCGGTCCGGACGGCGGCAAGGCGCGGTTCCGTCTGATGACGGACATGCTGCATGCCGGCGGTGAGCGTGGCGCGGCCCTGTTCGGCGTGTCCAGGCAGACGGTGATCGCGTGGAGGAATCCCCTGCTGGCGGGTTCCGTGCCGGCCATGGAGGCGTGGGATGCGCTCGACGCGCGGTGGAAGGCGATGGTGGAACGGGCGTCGGCCCTCGCGGACATGATGGCGGGCGCGGCGGTCCGGGCGGGCATGGACGGGCGGAGGTCCGTGGCCCCGCCGCTGACGTTCTATCGCCTGCGGTCGGATTGGGACGCGTGGCATGGTCCGGAGGACGGCGACTGGCTTCGCGAGGACTGTTCCGTGTGGCTGGCGGCGGTGCTGCTGAGGGATCGCGGCCTGCCGCCGTCGGCGGTGTACGCGGATCCGTATCCCGAGGCGGCGTTCTGACGGCCCGTCCGTGTCCCGGACGCGGCGGACGGACGCATATACGTATACGCTTATATATGCATATGTTTATGTGCTTATCCGTGTTCATCCGTTTTGTAGACATCGTGTCCCGGCCGTACGTCCCCCGGACCCGATGATGGCTCCCGTGAGCGGACGTCGAGGACGGGCGGGAAACGGTTTCCCCCCGGGGACGTCCTCCGGCGGAAAGGAGTCGTCATGGCGCAGGAGACCATTCAGGGAGGGGAGCGGCGTTCGGAGCGTTGGGCGCGCGTGAACTTCCCCAACAAGTTCGTGCATCCGCATGAGTACACGGCCCGGGACGGGCGCGTGTTCGACAAGATGTTCGTATCGATCCCGCCGGGCGTGAAGGTCAACGGCGTCGACGTGGGCGGATACGCGTTCGACCATTTCGCCAAGCCGCGCGAGATCGAGCAGAAGGCCAACGGCCGTCCGGTCGCGATCAACTTCCGTCCCGGCGAGCCGGTGCGCCTGTTCAAGGGCACCGGCGCGGAACGCCGCACGTTGGAGATCGCGAATCCGTGGGACCTGTGCCGCGCGGTGAAGGCGCACAACGACGAATACGCGAAGGTCTATGGGACGGCATGGGCCGAGACGACGGAAGCGGTACGGAAACCCGTGGAGTCATCCGCCGATGCCGGCGGCCCGGCCGACGAATTCGACACGTTCGACGAATCGGCCGGAGTGTCCTATCATCCGGCCGATCCGGCCGACCCGATCAGCATGGCCGACCCGACCGCCTCGGCGGGCGCGACATTGTGATGGGGGTACGTCATATGGTCTCCCTCGAATGGATCAATCTGCGTTTCCCGAACGGGTTCGTCCACCCGTTCGTGTTCCGGGGGCGTGACGGCAGGGAGCATGAACGCCTGCTCGCGACCGTTCCGAAAGGCGTCATCGTGGACGGCATGGATGTCGGAGGCTATAGTCTGAGCGTCTTCGCGACCCGGTGGGCGAAAGAGCAGAAGGCCGATGGCAGGCCGGTGAACATCGGGTTGAGGGCGAGCCGGCCGGTCGAACTGTTCCGGGGCCGTGGACGCTCCCGTCATACCATCCGATTGGCCGGGCCGGGACCGTTGCATGACGCGCTGGGCAGGCGCCGCGACGGAATACGGGCGAGGGACGACACCTCATCCGCCCGATCCGAGGGGACGCCACGGGCCGGGGATCCCGGCCCTCGTGATCCATGCGCGCCAGCGGAACCGGTCAGGGGAAATCTGGAGGACGCAGCCCCGCCGGCAAAGGGACCTGCCGGCGGGTCGGGCATGGACCTGTTCAACCATCTCGCCTACGACAACGGCTTCGTCTCGCGCATGGATTGCCTCGTCACCCAGTTCGCCCGGGATTTTGTGCATCACGGCTATGATCCGCATGCCGCCCTGGATGAGGTGCGCGGACTTGTGTCCGCCGGCGTCAGCCTGTTGGAATCCTCCACGGGCGACACCTACGACGGCGAGGCGGTGGATTGCGCGGCGACCCTCGCCCTTTCCGCCGTGACATCGGCGATCAACGGATGTATCGGCGTGCTCGTCGACCGGGGCGAAGGCGATCCCCGGATCGTCGCCGCGAACATCCAGGAGCGTCGTGCCCGCATGGACGACTACTTCGCGGAACGGGCCATGATGTCGGAGGACATGCGCCTGCGCACTACGTATACGATCGGCCCGCCGTCCACGGCGCGATGCCTGCACGCGTTCGTAACTACGTGCGGAGCCGTCGGCGGGACCGATCTGTTCGGGGACCTAGACCCGGCTCCGACGCTCAACGCCGGCACGTCAATGCCGGCGTTGACGAGATAGCGGGTGGCTTGGAGGAACACGATATGGCAGGTTTCACGATTCCCAGGGCCTTCGTGTCGTTGGACCCGTGGTCCGGCATGCTGCTCGTCGGCATGCCCCGCGGCGTCGCATTGCCCGACGGGCGCGACATCGGGGGATACAGCCTATGCAAGCCCGCCACCGAGGGGGAACAGGCCGACTGGGCAGCACTGGAGAACGTGCGTGTCACGTTGGATGGCGGTTCGCCCGTCCGCCTGTCGCACGGTACGGGCGGAGACATCGAATCCGTATCCGTCAACGCGGCGACCCTCGACCACGCCGTCACATTCCATCTCGAAGAGGCGTGGCATCCCGCCGGCATCACGTACGATGGGGATTCGCGTGACTATGATCCGACGGACGTGACGGATCCGACGAACCTCGCCGGCGGCATGACGGCGGGAGGACCGACGCTATAGTGTCCGGATCCTCCCGCGCATGTCCGCTTGTAGGCGTTGCGGCGTGCGGATAGCTTGAAGGTAAAAAGCGGAAATCACACTCAATAGCTCGAATGGGACAGACCCGCCCATCGGGAACGCGCCCCTGGAACTGGCGGTCAGAGAACGTATAGGAACCGTTTCTTCCTCGTCGACGCCACTCACGTGCTCCGGTTCCCATATTCCCATCTGAAATCGGATCAAGGCAACCAATTCCAAAGACCGTGGTATCGTCAACCACACCCCAGAGAAAGCATGCGAAAGACGAATGCCCTCCGTGGAATCGGAGGACCCGAATTTCGTAGAGTGTTTCTTGAAATCGTACCCTCTGCCGATCGGAATACCAGAGATCCCGGCACACGCACGGATAGATATCCCCCCGAAAAAGTATCCTCCACTCACCCAGTCCCATCCGCGAACAAAAACGACGAGCCGTATAACTTCCTAAAAAACCCCTAAAAAACAAGACGGCCATTAAAAAAGAGACTTAAGACAATCATGAAAATAAAAATTTCGGTGGGGGGGGGGGGCGGATTTTGGCTCCCGTCTTGAAGATATCCTCTGAATAAAAAGATAACTCGCAGAACGAGACGAAAACACCCTCAAACTGGCCAATTCCACCGCGAAACCGGGCCGACAGGACGCCCCAAAACGAACCTCCGTGATGGGGAACAAGCATTGGCCGACAAAAGCAAGGAGACCGAACCATGCGCCCAACATCACAAGGCGGAAAACCAAAACCTTCCCCCTCAAAGGCAGACAACACACGTCTAAAAGCACAGGGCCACCATGTAGCACAACCCGGTGCAAGCACGTTCCTGCGACATAGATTGGCGTGCGTTGTCACCGCCGTGGCCATTCTGCTTGCCATGGTGACCGCCGGTACCGTCTGGGCGGTCGAGCCGACGGATTTCACGGACCGTATCACCGGGGTCGAGATCAAGTATTCCCCGGACGGCTACACCTGGGGCGATGTTCCCGCGGAGGGCGTCGAGAAGACCGGGCATTTGAGATTCAACATCCAATGGTCGTTGGACAGGAACTATCTGGATTCGAACAGTGCCATCCAATACAGGCTGCCGGGCGAATTCCGGCTGGTCAGGGCCGACAGCGGCGTCGTCTACAACGACAGGAACGCCGATCCCATGGGCACGTACGAGGTGAGCGCCGACGGGCACATCGTCATCCATTACAACGAGACATACGTGAAAACGAACCGGAACAGCGTACTGACGGGCCATCTCGAATTCCAGGCCAACGTCTCGGACATGAAGACCGGCACGGACGAGAGGATCCATATCAGCATCCCGCCCCATTCGACGGAGATCCCCATCAACAGGACCAGCGGCATGTCGATCGACAAGAAGGCCGTGGAAATCGACAGCGCCAACGGTATCGTGAAGTACACCGTCACGGTGAACAGCGACAAGGGCACCTACGGGCCCGTGATCGTCGAGGACCGGATGCTCTCCGACTCCCTGACCCTCGACCAGGGCAAGGGGTTCACCGTCACCCGTAACGGCGGCGACATCTCATCCATCATCACCCCGACCGCGACGGGAAAGGGATTCAGGCTGGCCTTGGAGCGCATGGATCCCGGCGACCGGTACGAGATAACGTACTACGGCAGGATCACGGCCGACGCAGCCGGTACGGACGCGACGGTCGCAAACCAGGTGAAGGCCACGTCCAAACGGGGTAACGGCGACGATTTCTCCGTGGATAAACGGGTGGAGACCAACGTCTCCACCAGGCCCGACGTGTCGAAAAGCGGCGGGATCACGGCCGGCGGCAAGACGAAATGGACGATCGGCATCGACACCAAGAACAGGGACATCGTCGGCTGGACGCTGACCGACACGCCATCGGCGAACATCACCCTGCCTGACACGGTGCACATCAGTCCGGCCGTGAACGGATCGGACACCATCAGCGTCGGCGGCAGCGGCTTCACCTTTCCCGTGAACTCCACCGGCGATCCGGCCACGCACAAGTACACCATCACCTACGAGACCGACATGCCGGCCGTGGTTGACGGGACCACCAGGGTGGACAACACTGCGACCCTGACCCCGCCCGGGCCCGGCGGGGATCCCGGCTCCGGAAGCGCCGAGGTCGATTACGGGCAGCGTGTGAGGGACAGCCTGTACAAGTCCGGCCAGGGCGCGAACGAGCTCGCGGACGGCACCGCCGAACTCAAATGGGCCGTCAGCCTGAAATCCCCGCTCGAGGATTCTGCGGGCTGGACCTATACCGACAGACTCGAACAGCCCGAAAACGGCGTACACTACATTTCCGGGAGCCAGTGGGACATGCTGGTCGCGTCCGTCAGGCAACGCCTGCAATGGGCGGGCGAACCGCTCAAAAGCCAGGCCGAAAGCGTCCGGTTCACGCAGGACAGGGACACGGCGGGCCGTATCGTGGGCTTCACGATCCAGTCCGACGGCGTGTTCCCACAGGGCGGGCAGCTCTATTTCGAATACTCCTCGACCGGTGTCACGAACGCGCAGGCGGAAACGGTGTTCCGTAACCAGGCCGGTTTCAACGGAGCCACCCATACCGGCGAGAACCGGCTCACCCCGTCCCACACGAGCAGCGAGAAATACGATCTGAAAAGCAATATCACGGGCGACAGCGGCCATGACATGTCGGACCTGGACACGGCCGTGCAGAACGGCGGCCGGGTCCGCTACCTAGGGTGGAAGATCGTCACGAAGGTCGCACCGAAGGACCGGCATGCCGACATGAGAATCACGGAACTGCTGCCGGCCGGCAAGGTCGCCCTGCTCGCCAACGCCGACAAGCCTGGCCTGGGCTTCCAGGTCGGCGACGGAGCAGAAAGCGAGTTCGGGTTCGACACGTCGGGCAACGCGTCGGTGACCGTGAGGGGCGTGTGGGTGACCGCCGCCAGACAGTCCGACGGGTCCATCGTCATCACGGTGCCCAAGGAGCTCCTGGAAAAACTCGGAAACCGGGACCAGGACGCCATCAGCGTGTACGTGCGCGCGACGTTGGCCGACGGCGTGCTGTCCGGCAGCGGGGTCCGACATGCCACAATCGAGAATTCGGTCGTGGTCTCCGGCGGGGACGACGGCGGAATCCTTGATCGGAAAACACAGCGGCAGACCATTTCGGATGACCGGTACAAGGGCATGCTCTCCAAAAGCCATCCCGTCTCGCCCGACGGCCATTACGCGGGCAACGTCATCACCTACAGCGTGGTCATCAACCCCGCGGGCAGGAAGATGCTCACCGACCCAAACGCCACCTTGCGGCTGCGTGACGAGCTGACCTACACCCGCAACGAGTATTATTCGAAGCTCCGTATCTCGTACGTGCCCGGAAGCGCGAAACTATACGAGGGCGTCAGGGATTCCTCCGGGAAAACCGTAGCGGACGAATCCAAACCCGTGGGAATGGACGACTTCCATTATGAAAGCGTCGTCGCCGACGCGGCGCAGGGGACGATGAGGAACATCATCACCGCTACGGTGCCCGACGGGAAACCGCTCGTCCTGCAATACAGGTACAGGTTCTCCGGCACGGAGAACACGTGGACCGGCAACGTGTCCAACACCGTCTCCTTGGACGGGCAGGGCTCGACTAGCGATACCCTGAGCTTCCAGATCAGGAAGAGTAGCGCGGGCGGCGACGTTTCGACCATCGCCGTCTACAAGCATGATTCGAGGAACTATAACAAGCCGCTGAAGGGGGCCATGTTCAGGCTCTACAGGTACAACGGCTCCACCTACGAGCCCGTCAGGGACGCCCATGGCGGGGATCGCATCTTCACCACCGGCGCGGACGGCCAAGTCGATATCGACGGCAAGGACATCAACTACAACACCGCCTACTATCTGGAGGAGATCAAAGCCCCCGACGGCGACTATGTCCTCCCGACCGGGCAAGGGGCACGGACCTATTTCATCCGTCCGGATGGTTCGGGCTCCGCGGTCAGCAAGCCTGCCGGGTTCACGGGCAGGAGCGTGTATCTGGGCGACATCATCGACATCGCCAACACGCGTGCCGTCGCATTGCCGTCGACCGGTGGAATGGGCGATGCCTGGTTCATTGGCGGTGGCGTGCTGACGGTGTTGGTGGCGAGCTTCGGGCTGGCCGAATCCCTCAAGAACGCCAAGCGTAGCAAGGTTTCCCAGAAGTGAAGCGACTAGTAAGGCTCTGGAAGGGCACTCCATAACCATTCCGGGCCTGAAGGCATGCGGACCTTTGGGCATACTCCAATTCGCACATCACCCAGGGCTTTGCTTGGACAAGGGCAAAACCCTCCAACCAGGCAAGGCCGAAAACAAACAGATTACAGACTTTTGTGGTTGCTGGGCATCCAGTCCAGCAGCCGTACCGAAGTGAAGAACAATTTCCAATAGATAAGGGATTAATTATGAAGAGGGCAATCAACGCTCTGGTTGCGGTGCTCGCCACCGTTGCCATGGCAGTCGCTGGTTTCATGGGCGCGGGTACTGCGTTCGCGGATGAGGCCACCTATAATCTGACGGTCACGGGCACCGGACACACCTATGAGATCTATCAGATCTTCACCGGCACCCCGTCCGGCGGCAAGCTGACCGACGTCAAGTGGGGCCAGAACGGCACCGGCACCGCCGGGACGGCCGTCGACGATACCACTCTGACCCAAGTCTCCGCCGTCACGGGCACGGACCAGGAGAAGGCCGACGCCCTGAAAGCTTACGCGAACTTTAACAGTAATGCGTACGCGACCGTCGCCAGTAACGCCACCGCATCCGTCCCAGCCGGTTACTATCTGGTCAAGGACCAGGACCCGGCGGAAGGCACGAAGCTCGACGCCTACACCACCTACATCGTGAAGGTCGTGGACCAGAACGTCACCGTCGCTCCGAAGTCCGACGTCCCGTCCTTCGAGAAGAAACTGAAGGACTCCAACGACACTGAGGGCACCCTTTCCGACTGGCAGGATGCCGCCGACTGGGACATGGGCGACGACGTCCCGTTCAAGCTTGAAGGTACCGTGGCTTCCAACTACGCCAGCTACAAGACCTACTACTTCGCCTTCCATGATGTCGAAGAGAACAGCCTGACCTTCAACAAGGACTCCGTCAAGGTCTATGTCGACAATACCGCGATTACCAGCGGCTATACGGTCGTGACCGAGGGCCTGACCGACGGTTGCACCTTCGAGGTGAAGTTCGCTGACCTCAAGCGGATCTCCGCCGTCAAGGCCGGTTCCAAGATCCGCGTCGAGTACACCTCCAAGCTGAACGAGAACGCCGTCATCGGCGAGCAGGGCAACGTGAACAAGGCCAAGCTGCAGTATTCCAACAACCCGAACGATGAGCAGGGCGGCGAGAACGGTCCGACCGGCGAGACCCCGTGGGACAACGTCATCGTGTTCACCTACAAGACCGTCATCAACAAGGTCGACGACAAGAACCAGCCGCTGAAGGGCGCCGAGTTCACCCTGAGCAAGAAGATGAAGGATGGATCCACCAAGACCGTGGCCGTCGTGAAGGACAGCGAAGGCACCACCTTCACCTTCAACGGCCTGGATGACGGCGATTACGTCCTGACCGAAACCAAGACCCCGGCCGGCTACAACTCCATCAAGCCGATCACCTTCACCGTGACCGCCAACCATACGATCACCTGGGAAGGCGAAGATCGTGACACGATCCTGACCGACCTGAGCGGCAACGCCGCTTCTGGTGAGATCACCTTCACGCCTACGGATGACAAGTCCGAGCTGGACACCAGCGTGGTCAACAAGCCGGGTTCCTCCCTGCCGGAGACCGGTGGCATGGGCACTATCGTGCTGTACGCTGCCGGTGCCGTCCTGGTGATCGCGGCCGGCGTGTACTTCGGTCTCAAGAAGAAGAACGCTCGCTGAGCGAACTGGTGTGATGTGATTCATGGAGCGGTCCGAATCGTTCGGGCCGCTCCATGGTCACCGACACGGCGAGGAACGTATGAGTCGGCACAGGGTACGGAAAGCCAAGGCGAGCCTGGGATCGCGGATCATGTCCGCGTTCTTCGCGTTCGTGCTCGTGGCGGGGTTGGTCCTGCTGGCGTATCCGAGTGTCGCGAACTGGTGGAACCAGTTGCACCAGTCACGGGCCGTGGCGACCTACATCGCGCAGAGCAAGGATTATTCCAAACAGCAGCGCAAGGTCATGATCGCCATGGCACGCCAATATAATGCGCAGCTTTCGCAGCGGGCGTTGCTAAGCAAGACTGAGAACGAGAACGACCGTTGGGTCATGACCGATGCCGAGAAACGGTATTACGAGAGCGTGCTCGACATCACCGGCACGGGTGTGATGGGCTACGTGACCATCCCCAGCATCAAGGTGCGCCTGCCGATCTACCACGGCACCGACGAGGGCATCCTGCAGATCGCGACCGGCCATATCGCGGGCAGTTCGTTGCCGGTGGGCGGCGAGTCCACGCATGCGGTGGTGTCCGGGCATACCGGACTGCCCAGTGCCAAGCTTTTCACCGGCCTGGACAAGCTGAAGAAGGGCGACACGTTCGCCTTCCATGTGCTCGACCAGACCTACACGTACCGGGTGGACCAGATCAGCGTGGTCCTGCCGAAAGACCTTTCAAAACTGAACATCGAGTCGGGTATGGATTACGCGACCCTGGTGACCTGCACGCCGTACGGCGTGAACACGCACCGTCTGCTGGTGCGCGGGCACCGCATCGCGAACCCGGATGCCGCCGACACGACCGACTATGACGCGCGCATCCGGCTGATGAGCGCGATCATCATCACCACGACGCTGCTCGTGCTCACGGCCATCTTCTCGTGGCTGGCCTGGACGACGAGACGCTACCTCGCGCAGAAGAGGGCGATGCGGCCGATGCCGTTATTGGGGGAGCCATGGGACGACGTGGCCGGCATCGCGGACCCGTTGAACGACAACCAACGCCGACATGCAAAGGAATGGCGAAAATGAACAATCACGATAACGGCCGTGTTCGCGGCCTCTTTCACGCAGTCGCGATGATTGTGGCGTTCGTGTGCGCCGCGGCCTGCGCCCTTGCGGTCGCGCTGGGTGCGGGCGTCGCCGTGGCGCATGCGGACGAGACGGGGCGGGCCGGCGGGACCGGCACCATCGAACTGAAGTACGAATACCAGGGCGAGTCGCTCGAGGGCGACGGGGTGAGCCTGTACCGCGTGGCCGATTGGGACGGCGGCGCGTTCACGCTGCGCGACGAGTACGCCGACGCCGACTTCGGCACCGACGCGCGCGGCTGGGACGGTCTCATGGACGACCTGAAGGATGGCAAGGCCAGTGCCGAACAGTTCCAGGCGGCCGCCAACACGTTGGACGCGTACGTACGCGCCGAGGGCATCGAAGCGACGCAGACCGGCACCATCTACGGGCTGGGCGCCTCCTTCTCCGGCGTGGACAAGGGCCTGTACCTGGTGGTCTACGACCGTTTCGAGGACGCCGTGAAGACGTGCGGCTCCTCCGCGAGCCTGGTGTCCGTGCCGTCCAACGAGAACGGCACGCTCGTGTCGGACGTGAAGGCGTATTCCAAGAGTTCGTGCGAGGCGACGTCGGAAAGCCCGCAGACCACGCGGGTGGACGTCACCAAGGTATGGAAGGGCGACACGCAGCAGGCGCGTCCCGGGTCCATCCAGGTGCAGCTGATCCGTGACGGCGAGGTGTACGACACCGCGACATTGGCCGCCGGGAACAATTGGAAACATTCGTGGAGCGGCCTGGATGCCTCGCATGACTGGCTCGTCAGGGAGAAGAGCGTGCCGGAGGGTTACGTGGTGGCCGTCGAGCGTGACTCGACCGATGTCACGATTACGAACACCGCGACCAAGCAGGCGAGTACCGGTTCGAACGTGATGGTCGTGGCCGGGCTCATGGTCGCTGTGGCGTTGGCGGCGCTGGTGACGCTCGCCATAGTCCGCACACGCCGCAACCGGGATTGACACACGACATTACACTATCCGAACCGCTATGAAACCGGCCCGTTCCCTGTGTAACTTGCAGAGAACGGGCCGGTTTCGCATCTCCGGATCGAGCGCCTCCTTCTTACGATGGCAGGCCATTGCCGCGTGAGGGTTCCATTCCTGAAGGGTGAACGGTGATATGAACGGGTGCGACATCGGAGGATACAACCTATGCAAGCCCGCTACCGAGGGGGCAAGCCGACGCCGGCGGCATGACGGTTGGAGGGCCGACACCATAGTGGCCGGATTCCTCGTACATGTCCGCTTGTGGGCATTGCGGCGTGCGGATATGCGTGACCTTTCTGGACGGGGAACCGACGCCACGTGCGAGGAAAAACGCGAAGAAGTCATACTGCCATGTATCAAGACGCTGACCGGAGAAACTCATTGGATGCATCGTGCCCCAGCGGATCAAAGTCTATTGGCTCCAACCTTTTGACGAACATTCCGAGCGTGGCGCGAGTATGAAGGCCTTGGCCTGCCTTTTGGCGTTCACGCTTGCGGGGAATGCTTTGGGATGTGTGCCTTCAACGTCCATACGTCGTCCTCCAGGCTGGTCGACAGCGTGCCGCCAAGGGTGGCGATGATATGACGGTGGAGCTGCAGGCCACGTCCTGATACCGTACGATCGTCGGGACGGCACATGTTCATCTGCACCAGACGGATTCCGTCATCGCTGACGGCGAGCTCAAGGGAGAATCCCCCGTCGGTCGGCGAGGCATGGGCCCGGATGTTGGAATACACCTCGGCGAGCAGCGAGACGATCTCGTCCGCCACCGCCATTGGGAGCACGGCATCCGGATCGATGGTGACGCTGGCGGAACCCTCGAAGCCATGCCTGCGCAGTTCGGCCTGCCTGGCCTCGACCAAGCCGCGGATTGTCTGCCCCCACCCGCCCGGTCTCGTACGGGAGGCGGAATCCGGTCCGGTTTGCCCCCGGAGTATGTCGATGACCTCGTGCGCGCAGGAGACCGATTCACGGGTCTTGTCCCGGATGGATGTCAGTAGCAGGCGCTCGTCGGGGTCGCTGCACGACAGGAGGTGCGCCTCGCAAAGCATGCCGATCGATGCGAGGTTATTGGTCAGGTCATCGTGCAAACGTCTGGCGAGACGCATGTTGCGTTCCAATATCGCGATGCGCTCCTGGGTGGTCCGCAGGCGGAGTCGCTGTTCGCGCGCGGTATCGTCAAGCCGGTGCCTTCTGAGCGCGTATCCCGCGACCGTGGCTGCGATCTGCATGACGAGCACCGCGATGACCGCACGTGGCTCGCTTGTATCCCGCAGGACCGTCAGGGATAGGAGCAGCACGTTGCAGGACTGCGCCAGCAGCGTCATCCACGGGGACAGCAGAAAAGAGAGCACGCCCCAGACCAGGCAGGAGCTGAACAGCAGGTCGGAGGCCGAACCGGTCGGTAACCAGACGAGTATCCACCAGTAGACGATGAGCAGCAGGCCCGCCGTTTTTGGTCTGAAGGGCAATGCGCCGCACAGCAGGATGTATGGGATGAGCGGGATCCATGACCGGCCATCCGCCAGATTCCCGCCGACGGCCGTGAAGTACAGGTCTGCGAGCATGGCGCAGCAGCAGGCCGTCAGCATGAATCTCCTGCCGGGCGCGCCTACAGCGCCGTCCATGTCTCGCCCCGTCATGGTCAGTGCCTCGGCCTGCTCAGTTCGAGCCACATCGACACCAGCTGGACACGGTTCCTAGCCCCGAGCTTCTCGCAGGCACGCTGCAGGTAGGTGTTGACGCTCGCCACGGTGAGCCCGGTCCGTTCGGCGATGAGTGTGGACGTGTTGCCCTGTCGGCATAGTTCGATGATTTCGATCTCCCTGCCGCTAAGACGGGCGATTCCCGTTTTCGGCTCCCGGAGGATCCGTGCGAATGCCTGGGCGGCGGTCGGGAAACGAAGCCCCTCGAAAGATCCCGTGCCTCCCGTGGCGGCGAGCCTGATCGTGTCCTGCAGGCCCTGGAGATCGTTCTTGCTTACGATCGCTTGGGCTCCGGCCGTGGCGGCGTCGGCCGCATACTCGTCAAGGGGGAACGAGGTCATGGCCACCAAGCTCGTACGACGGTCCCTTTCGCGTATCGTCCGTATGACGGAGACGCCATCGATATCGCCCATGGACATGTCGACCAGCAGCACGTCGGGCCGTTCGCCCGTCATGCATCGTGCGATCGCCGTGTTTGCGTGTTCCGTCATCCACGCCAGCGTGATGCCGTCGAGCGTCTGATCCAGGTACGCTTTCAGGGCGCACAGGGTGAACCTGTCGTTGTCTACGACGCCAAGGGTCTTCATGCGTATGCCCATTGCCTCGAACATGCCTCCCGATCGTATCCAACCGATGATAGCAGCGGGACCCGGTGTACGCCGTGAGACAAGAGACCGATGCGCCTCGTCTGATTTCATATGACACCCGTTTGCGCGGGCATGCTCCGGGCGCATACTCTCACCATGACGAGCCGGCCGAAGGAGGTGAGACTGATGCTCGATCAATTAATCGATTTTTCAGGTTGTCTACCGTTTTATGTGTCGGACAGGGTCGATGAGATTAGGCTCCGCTATGGAGGATGGTTTCTCGTACTTCTGGCGGTTCTGCTGACTCTCGCCACGGTTTTGTTCGCGGCGATGGCCTCCTACTGCTTCTTCTACCAGCATGGTGCGTTCACCGGCCACTGGTATTGGGTGAATTGGGGAATCGAAGTTGCCGTCGAATGCAGGACCTGACGGTTTGCCAAAACGTCCCTATCCGCAGATTCGAAGCGGGTAGGGACGCATGCATAGGAGGGAATCATGCTGGACATACGTGACGTTTCATTCGGCTACGGGCGTTGCGGCGAGGTGTTGCGATCCGTGTCCCTGCACGTCCCGCAGGCGAGAATCGTGGGAATGATCGGTCCCAACGGCTCCGGGAAAACGACCCTGATCAATCTGGTATGCGACGTGCTCGACCTGCGGGAGGGGAGCATCACCATGCTCGGCCGGAAGCATACCTCCGCAGAGGCCAAAACCGGCATCATGCATGTGGGAGGCAACGATGATGTGCCAGCGTTCCTGACCGGATGGGAGTATGTGTCCACCCTCGCACGGCTGTACGGCGTGCGTGCGGATCGCTCCGAGGTGGGCCGCATGTTCGCCCTGTTCGGCATGGAGGGCGTGCAGGACAGGCTCATCGACTCATATTCGCATGGCATGAGGAAGAAGACCCAGCTGTGCTGCGCGTTCCTATTGCACTGTCCGTTGACCATCGTGGACGAGACGCTCAACGGCATCGACATAGACGCCTGGTACCTGTGCGTCGAACAATTCCTTCGCATGCGTGGGAGGGGTCTGTCGATGCTGATATGCAGCCACGATTTCGCATTGCTCGAACGGACCACGGACCAGATCGTGCTGTTGCGCAACGGGCGTATGAGCGCGCCCCTGCCCACACGGTCGATAATCGACGGGTACGGCGGAATCGCCGAATGGTACCGTGTCAGGACATTGGAGGCCGAACCATGACGGGAAAGGCCCGTGCCGGAATCATCCGGTTCATGGTCGTGTTCACGCTGCTGATGAGGTTCTTCCGGCGTACGCTGATCCAGTACGGGGCGTTGCGCAGCGGGATGGTCCGTTGGTCGCTGACGGCTTTGGCCGCCGCCTGGATGGTGTTCAGTTGCGTCGTGGCGTATTTCTTCCTCCGACCGTTGGGCGCCGATCGGGACAAATGGTCGATGATGCTTGACCTGTCATGGGTTTCCACGATCCCATGGGTCATCGGCGTGTTCCTCTTGGTGAAGATGCTGTTCTCCAAAGCCGACGGCGCGCTCAGGATCGTCAGCGGTCTGCCCGTCACGGGCATATTGCGTGGGCTGACGATCAAGGCGAGCGAGATGGGTGTGGTGCTGGCCGCCGTGACGGTGTCGGTGTTATCCATATCCGTCTCACTGCTATTGTCAACCGGGGTCGATGCGATCGGCCTGGCCTGTTTGCATCTCCTGCTACCGGCCCTGCTGCTGTACGCCATGCTGAGCCTGGCATGGGATCTGATCGGTCGTGCGATGCGCATGCTCGGACTGCCGCAGTTCGCGTCGGTGACGGCGATCTGCGGCTTGGTGGCCATGCTGGTCGGCTATGCGATGCTCGTGCTGCCTTTGGTGATGGACATCCAGGAACGCTGGCTGGGTGGGGATGATGCCATCCTATGGGCCACGGTGGTCGGTGACCTAGCCGTCCGGATCGGCGGACTGCCCACGGGAATCGGCGCATCGGCACTGCTCCTGGCCGTCACGCTTGCGGACGTGGCGGTCTCACCGCCCCGATACCGCGAGCAGGCGGACTATCTGCCCATCCACTGCCCTGCGGCCGGACGGGGTGATATCACCATGTTCGCCGCGTACGTGCTTCGGTCCAAGGACACGTTCCTAGAAAGCATCCTTGCCGCCGCCCTGGCCATCGTGCTATGCGTGTGGGGTGATACCGGATTCGCCACACTGCCCGCATGCATCGTCACGTTCACGGGCCTGTCCCAGTTCGCCAACGGCATTGTGGTGATATGGAACCTGCACCGCGGATCGGCCGCATACACGTATCTGTGCATGATCTGCTCGCAATTGGCCGTATACGTTCCGATATGGCTGGCCATAAGCCTGCTCACCCTGCCATGGGGTGGGCCGACCCCGCTTGGCTGCCTCTACTCGCTTGCCGGCATCGTCGCGGGCTCCATCGTCTGCACGATGCTGGGAATCGTCTTCCCGATGACGAAACACAATCCACTCACCGCCATCGTGGGGCTCGGATCCTTCGCGCTTGCCGGAACCCTCCTGCTGTTCGCCATAGGTCTGCTCGATCTGCGTGGGCCGATCCTTGCCGTCGTGCTCGTCGCGATACTGGCGGCGATGATCCTTTACTCCATCCTCGGCATACAAACCCATCAAAGGAGCATGCGATATGAGCATCGCTAAACATATCCTCATGACGATCTGCGCGGGCACCGTCCTCTGGCTCATGATGCTGGTGGGAGGGCTCGTCTGGGCGATGCTCTCCACGCCAGGCAGACAGCAGCATACGGACGCACTCTGGGGGGCTGTCTACTTCGAAACGAGACCCTCGACGAACGGGATCATGATGCAATTCGGATTGGGCAGCCCGCGATCCGCCCTGATGCTGCTACTCGCGTGCCTTGCGGTATGCGCCGTGGTCGGTCTGATCGTGAGGGTCTCCATCAAAGGGCATGCGGCGGCGCACATGCTTCCGCGAGATACGCGTTAGCGGGAGTGGAAGGCGATGAGAGTCCGGGATGTTGATCTCGCTCATCCGCCACGGTCGTATGCGATGCTGCTGGTCCGTCTCGCCATCGCCTGCTTCGTTCCCTTCGCGCCGGTGTACCTGCTTGTGGTGGTGACGGGAATCATGGTTGGGCTCGATCCGTTGCTGGTCGGGATGTTGCGTCTCGCCTTCACGGCATCGGTTTCCATGACCATTCATGAACTGGTGCATGCATGCCTGTTGTCTTGGCGTAATCCGGATATGCGGGTGTCCATTTTGACGGACTGGTTACGGATGATGGTCTACAGGAAAGCCCCGCTACCGATACTCCAGGCTCTTGTGTGCGCCGTGCTTGGCCCGTGCGCAGGCGTCATGACGGCCATGTGCCTGACGGGATTATATGGCCCATCTTTCGGTTGGCTGGTCGTCATACAGCAGATGGTATGCCTGATCCCGCCTTGCGATGATGGTGTGGCGGTTGTCCGATGCATATGGACGCTTGTCTCACGAGGTAGAAAACGAGGCATTGGATGGAAAGAGACTCGTTGAATCCGGTGCCGATGCCTCGAGATGGGACAGACGGAGTTTCTACCTGAAGGATTTCGATGCCGGTGGCGTCATCAACAATAGTGTAGTGTGTGCAGGAACGAGGGACAGAAAATTCCTCCCGTCAGACAAGCCGACAAGCCGGTCGTATCGCATTGGCTCTCCGACGTCCACACTCCGGTCCGACCCGACATTGAGATCGGGAGTGTCAGGAGTATCGTGACGGCCATGGTCGCAAGGATACGCATTTTCCCTCCTTCGGGTGGGCACAGTGATGATTGGAGATATCGCTTTTCCCTCAGAGCAGGCTGGATGGCAGGACGACCATCGCCACGACGTACGGACGGGCGGGACGCGCATGAGTGCCGACGACATCCACTTTGTCATAGGAGGGACGACATGAGACGGGCACGCAAGTCAATTAAGATGATAGCCAATGCGATTGTGATCCGCCCACAGCACCATACCGTCTGGGACAGCATCCGATGAATGACATCCATGATGAGCTTCCTGCATCGCTCGGTACAAGGCGAGGAATGGGAACCTCCCAGCCGATAGATGGAGGCCGCTTCCCCACTCATTGAACGTGAAACGGTGAGCGATTCGTCGGACCATCTCCCCTGATGAACACATCCTGACCTCCCAAACAAGACTCCGTCCCATTGCTGTGTACGAGACGATGGTGCTAAGCATATCGCCGGATAATGGGCCGTCGCTGGCTTCTGTCCCCATTTTTGGGGACAGAAGCCAGCGACGGCCCATAGACCACATCTATCATTGAAGGTGCCTCGTTCTCAATGATGAGGAGAACTAATAAAACATGTTGTGATGTCATGCAATGTTGCGTGGTACCACAAGAAGAAAGGAATGCGATCATGAAAAAAAGCGAGGAGACTTATTGCGGTAATGGCTGCGATTATAACCGCCATAGCCTTGTCCCCGCCGGCGGTGGCGGCAGAATCGGCGGGGGGGGGGGCGGCCGTCCCTCACCCCGGGGGGCCTCCTACGGCG
>OAWQ01000197.1_pt1 | contig 22435 bp, 21 predicted proteins | sample 1476961 | NCBI WGS metagenome assembly OAWQ01 (sample SAMEA2580247, study PRJEB22360) | human gut metagenome | biome: human gut; feature: human-associated habitat; material: faeces | place: Denmark | collected 2008/2010
GTCAGGCGGCGGCGCGTGTAGGTGGAGAGCGCTTCCAGGTAGCGCCGCGACCCCTCGGCGTACAGCACGCCCAGGGCGAGCGACGACTTGCCCGACCCCGACACGCCCGCGAGGCCGACGAGCCGGTTCAGCGGGATGCTGGCGTCGATGTTCTTCAGGTTGTGCACGCGCGCTCCGCGCACCTCGATGCGGTCGGGGCCGTGCAGGTCGCGGCCTGCGTCGGCCGCCGTCGCGCTCTGTTGATCCATGGTGCGCCTCTTGGGGTTCGTCGGGTGTCGTCGCCGTTTTCGGCTCTGCGTTTCGTCGAAGCGTATGGTAGCACGAGCGCGGTCGGCTCGCGTGCCGCGGATGCGGAGGAGCGCATCGGTTGGCGACGGTTCGCAGCCGAAACATTTAGCCCCTGTTGACCATCGGCCCTCGGAAACGTGCCGGAAAAATGAACTTTCGGTTCAAGTATAGTAAAGAGTTCAAGAACCTGCTTTAATGAGTTCAATTTATCCGGAGCGAAATTGAACTTACGGAGCGATGATGACCGAGAAGCAGGAAACGTTCGCCGAGCGTCTGGCCCGCGCGATGGCAGCCAAAGGCTACAAGCAGGCCGATCTCATCCGCATCGCGGGAGATCGCGGCATGAAGCTTGGGAAAAGCCAGGTCAGCCAATATGCGAACGGCAAAACGGTGCCCCGCAGGCCCGTGGGGGAGGTGCTGGCCGACGTGCTGGGCGTGCCCGCCGCATGGCTGATGGAGGGCGCGGGGGAAATTGAACCTGAAACCGTGTCCCGCGGCACCGCGGACGGCGTGAGCAGGCCGGCAAGCGCATCGCAGGGCGCAGGGGGAGCGGCCCCCGCAGCCGGGGCGCACGCGGACGCCTCCGCGACGCCGATCATCGACCGTACCGAACCGAGGAGCGATACCATGCGCGAGATCAAGAAGTCGACCAAGCTGGACAACGTACTGTACGACGTGCGCGGGCCGGTGGTGGAGGAAGCCGAGCGCATGGAGGAGGCCGGCGCGCGCATCCTGAAGCTCAACATCGGCAACCCGGCGCCGTTCGACTTCCGCGCGCCTGAGGAGATGGTGTTCGACATGAGCCGCCAGCTGGCCGAATGCGAGGGCTACTCGTCGGCGAAGGGCCTGTTCTCGGCGCGCAAGGCCATCATGCAGTACGCGCAGCTCAAGCACATTCAGGGCGTGGACATCGATGACGTGTACACCGGCAACGGCGTGAGCGAGCTCATCAATCTCAGCATGCTGGCGCTGCTGGACAACGGCGACGAGGTGCTGGTTCCTTCGCCCGACTACCCGCTGTGGACGGCGTGCGTCACGCTTGCCGGCGGCACGCCGCTGCATTACGTGTGCGACGAGCAGGCGGAATGGTATCCCGATATGGACGACATCCGCAAGAAGATCACGAGCCGCACGAAGGCCCTCGTCATCATCAACCCGAACAACCCCACCGGCTCGCTCTACCCGCGCGAGGGGCTGCAGGGGCTCGTCGACATCGCGCGCGAGCACGACCTCATCATCTTCTCGGACGAGATCTACGACCGCATCGTCATGGACGGTTTGGAGCATATCTCCATCGCCTCGATGGCGCCCGACGTGTTCTGCGTCACGTTCAGCGGCCTGTCGAAGTCGCACATGGTGGCGGGGTACCGCATCGGCTGGATGGTGCTTTCGGGAGACAAGGCGCGGGCGCGCGACTACATCCTGGGCGTCAACATGCTGTGCAACATGCGCATGTGCTCGAACGTCCCCGCGCAGTCCATCGTGCAGACGGCTCTCGGCGGACACCAGAGCGTGCAGAGCTACATCGTGCCGGGCGGGCGCGTGTACGAGCAGCGCGAGTACGTGTACAACGCGCTGAACGACATCCCCGGCGTGACCGCGGTGAAGCCCAAGGCGGGCTTTTACATCTTCCCGAAGCTCGACGTGAAGAAGTTCAACATCACGGACGACGAGAAGTTCGCGCTCGACCTGCTGCACGAGAAGCGCCTGCTCGTGGTGCACGGCGGCGGCTTCAACTGGAAGAAGCCCGACCACTTCCGCGTGGTGTACCTGCCGCGCATCGAGGTGCTGGGCGACGCCATGCGCGACCTGGGCGACTTCTTGAGCCGCTACCGGCAAGCGTGAGGGCGCGCGCCTACGCCTTGCCTTTCACCATGGACAGCGAGATCTTGCCGCGATCCTTGTCGATGCCCGTCACCCACACCGTGACCGTGTCGCCCACGGCCACGACTTCGCTCGGATGGCGCACGAAGCGGTCGGCCATCTTGGAGACATGCACGAGGCCGTCCTGCTTCACGCCGACGTCCACGAACGCGCCGAAGTCGACGACGTTGCGCACCGTGCCGGTAAGCTCCATTCCCACGGTCAGGTCGTCGAAGTCGCGCACGCCCTCGCTGAACACGACCTCCGGCGCATCGTCGCGGGGGTCGCGGCCCGGCTTTTCCAGCTCGGAGACGATGTCGCGCAGCGTGGGTGCGCCAACGCCCAGCTCGGCCGCCAGCGCGTCCACGTCGCCGAGGCGGCTCCCGAAGTCGGGGACGCCGCCGTCGGCGAGCGCTTCGGGCTTCACCTTCGCGCGCTTGAGCAGTTCGTTTGCGACGGCGTAGCTTTCGGGGTGCACGCTCGTGGCGTCCAACGGGTTCTTGCCGTCCGAGATGCGCAGAAAGCCCGCGCAGTTCTGGAAGGCCTTCGCGCCCAGCTTCGGCACCTTCTTCAGCTGACCCCGGTCGGTGAACGCGCCGTGTTCCTCGCGGTAGGCGACGATGTTCTTGGCCACTGCGGCGCTGATACCCGACACGTAGCCCAGCAGGCTCGCGCTGGCGGTGTTGAGGTCCACGCCCACGCGGTTCACCACGTTCTCCACCACGCCCGTCAGCGCGCGCTCGAGCGCCGCCTGGTTGAGGTCGTGCTGGTACTGGCCCACGCCGATGGCCTGGGGCGGGATCTTCACGAGCTCGGCCAGCGGATCCTGGAGGCGGCGCCCCAGGCTCATGGCGCCGCGCGTGGTGACGTCGAGGTCGGGATACTCCTCGCTTGCCAGCTTGGAGGCCGAGTACACCGAGGCGCCGGCCTCGTTCACGATGGTGTAGCGCACGGGCGCCTTCGACCGGGCGATGTAGTCGGCCACCACCTCCTCGGTTTCGCGGCTGGCCGTCCCGTTGCCGATGACGATGACGTTGATGCGGTGCTTCTCGACGTAGGCGGCCAGCTGGGCCTGCGTTTCCTTTACCTGGGAGCGCGGCGGGGTGGGGTAGACCGTGGTGTGGTCGAGCAGCTTGCCGTACTCGTCCAGCACGGCCACCTTGCAGCCCGTGCGGTAGCCGGGGTCGAGCGCGATGATGCGCGCCCCACGCACGGGACGCTGCTGCAGGAGGTTCTCGGTGTTCTTGGCGAACACGCGGATGGCATCGGTCTCGGCGCGCTCGGTGAGCTCGGCGCGCAGGTCGCGCTCCACCGACGGCGCGATCAGGCGCTTGTAGCCGTCCGCGATTGCGGCTTTCAAAGGGGCTGCGAAGGGACCGTCGCCGCGCAGGATGCGGCGTTCCAGCTGGCTGATGGCCGCATCGGCGTCGGTGCGCACTTTCACCTTGAGCTTCTTCTCCTTCTCGCCGCGGTTGACGGCGAGGATGCGGTGGTTGGGGATGCGCGACAGGGGTTCGGAGAAGTCGTAGTACGCCTCGTAGACGGTTTTCTCGGACGCGTCGACGGCTTCGACGGAAAGCGCGCCGTTTCGCTTGGTGGCCGCGCGCAGGCAGGCGACGTGCTCGGCGTCGTCGGCGACGACCTCGGCCACGATGTCCTGCGCGCCTTGCAGCGCATCCTCAGGCGTGGGGTATCCCGCCTCCGGGTTCACGAGGCCGGAGGCCACGGCCAGCGGGTCCTTGGCGCTGCGGTCTTGCGCGAGGATGAGCAGCGCGAGCGGCTCGAGCCCGGCGTCGCGCGCCTTCGAGGCGCGGGTGGCGCGCTTCTTCCGATAAGGCTTGTACAGGTCCTCGACGCGCTGCATGACCGTGGCCTCGTCGATCTTCGCGCGCAGGTCGGCCGTGAGCTTGCCCTGCTCCTCGATGGCGCGCAGCACCTCGTCCTTGCGAGCCTCGAGGTTGCGCAGGTAGGTCAGGCGCTCGTCCAGATCGCGCAGCGTCGCATCGTCGATGCCGCCGGTGGCCTCCTTGCGGTAGCGAGCGATGAACGGGATGGTGTTCCCTTGGTCTACGAGGTCGATGACGGCCGCGACCTGCGCGGCGGTCAGGTTCAGCTCCCGGGCGATGGTGGTTTGGATGGATGGCATGGGTGAATATCTCGCTTTTGGCTTCAGGTGGTGATAACGTGTTCAGTCATTATAGACGAGCGGACGGAAAGCAGGAGCGCGATGAATATCCAGGTGTTCGGAACGAAGAAGAGCTTCGACACGAAGAAGGCGCAGCGTTACTTCAAAGAGCGGCGCGTGAAGTTCCAGTTCATCGACCTGAAGGAGAAGGGTATGAGCAAGGGCGAGCTGGAGTCGGTCGCCCGCGCGGTCGGCGGCATCGATGTGCTAGTCGATCCGAAGGCGAAGGATGCCGACACGGTGTCGCTGCTCGCGTACCTGTCGCCCGATCAGAAGTTCGACAAGCTGCTGGAGAACCAGCACGTGCTGGCCGAGCCCGTGGTGCGCAACGGCAAGCAGGCCACGGTCGGCTACGCTCCCGACGTGTGGAAGACGTGGGAGTGATCGGCCATGCGTCTTCGCGCATCCGGATGTCGCCGAGCGAACGCTTTGCTGACGGGGCGCGCCGATCGGTTTCTTCACGGCATTCGAGCCCGCTCGGGCGGGATAGTATAGAATGAGCGCCATGCTGTAGAATTCGACTAGGAGGTTGTATCGTGGACGCGACCGATATGCGGTATCTGGAACTTCTATCCCGGCTGTTTCCCTCTGCGGACAAGGCTTCGGCGGAGATCATCAACCTCAGCGCCATTTTGAATCTGCCGAAAGGGACCGAGTTCTTCGCCTCCGACATCCACGGCGAGTACGAGGCGTTCTCCCACACCCTGAGGAACGGCTCGGGCTCCATCCGGCTCAAGATCGACGACGTGTTCGGCGATTCGCTGAGCGAGAACGAGAAGCGTTCGCTGGCCACGCTCATCTACTATCCGCGCGAGAAGATGGAGCTCGTGCTGTCGCAGGTGGACGATGCCGAAGCGTGGTACGCCGTCACGCTGCGTGCAGGCGCCTCGTCGCCGTGTGCAAGCGCGCCGCGCAGAAGTACACGCGCTCGCGCGTCCGCAAGGCGCTGCCGAAGGATTTCGCCTACATCATCGAGGAGCTGATGACGGAGAACCGCCACGGCGTTGACAAGCAGGCCTACTACGCCGCCATCGTGGACGCCGTCATCCGAACCGATCGCGGCGGCGCGCTCGTCGAGGCGCTGTGCCTGCTCATCCAGCGCTTGGCTATCGAGCGCCTGCACATCGTCGGCGACATCTACGACCGCGGGCCGTATCCGCACATCATCATGGACGCGCTCATGGAGCACCACTCCCTCGACATCCAGTGGGGCAACCACGACATCGTGTGGATGGGCGCCTCGCTCGGCCAGCGCGGCTGCATCGCGCACGTCGTGCGCAACTGCGCGCGCTACGGCAATCTGTCCATCCTGGAGGACGCCTACGGCATCAACATCCTGCCCTTGGCCTCGTTCGCGCTCGAGGCGTACAAGGACGACCCGTGCGTCGCCTTCGGCCTCAAGGGCAACCCGGACCTCCCGCCGCAGGAGCTGGAGATGAACGTCAAGATCCAGAAGGCCATGGCCATCATCCAGTTCAAGGTGGAGGCGCAGCTCATCGACGAGAACCCCGGCTTCGGCCTGGAGGATCGCAAGCTGCTCGACAAGATCGACTACGAGAACGGCACGGTGATGCTGGACGGCGTCGCCTACGAGCTGACCGACACGGTGTTCCCCACGGTGGATCCGGCCGACCCTTACCGGCTGACGCCCGAGGAGGAAGAGGTCATGCAGCGCCTCGAGCAGGCGTTCACGGGCTGCGAGAAGCTGCAGCGCCACATGCGCTTCTTCCTGGATGCGGGCAGCCTGTACAAGGTTTGCAACGGCAACCTGCTGTTCCACGCATGCGTGCCGCTGAACGCCGACGGCTCCCTCATGGAGACGGAGGTGTTCGGCGAGACGTACAAGGGCCGTGCGCTGTACGACGTCATGGAGCGCTACGTGCGCGCGGCGTTCGACGACGCCGACCCGGAGCTCGCCAAGCGCGGGCGCGACCTTTTGTGGTATATGTGGCTAGGCGAGGGATCGCCCCTGTTCGCCAAGAGCAAGATGGCCACGTTCGAGCTGTACCTGATCACCGAGAAGGAGGCGCGCAAGGAGGTCAAGAACCCGTTCTACTCCTATCTCGACGACGAGCACGTGATGGGCGGCATCTTCGAGGACTTCGGCATGGATCCCGAGACGTCGCGCATCGTGTGCGGGCACGTGCCGGTGAAGGTGAAGGACGGCGAGGATCCGGTGAAGTGCGGCGGCCGCGTGCTCACCATCGACGGCGGCTTCTCGAAGGCCTACCAGCCCACCACCGGCATCGCCGGCTACACGCTGATCTCGAACTCCTACGGCTTCGTGCTGGCGGCTCACTTGCGCGCCTGGTGGGGGGTTCACGAGCCGCTCGAGTCGATGCGCGCCGCCGTGGTGAACGAGCTGGACATCCATTCGTCGCGCAAGGTGGTCGAGCTGGTGGACAAGCGCACGCTGGTGGCCGACACCGACAACGGCGCGGTGCTCAAGCAGCAGATAGCGGACTTGGAAGAGCTGCTGGAAGCCTACCGCAACGGCATCGTGGCGGAAAAGGAGTAGGAAAGCTCGTCTCTCAGGGTTCGGGAACGTAACGACGCTGCTACGGCTCAAGGTTTCGAGAAGACAGGTTGGCCTCATCTGTTAAAATTTCTCAAAAATGGTAGTGTATTCCAGATTTGAGAAGATATGAGGTTGTCATGTACATCGAACGAGCGCTCGAACCTTTGGTGAGACGCTATTCCGAGAACTTCAAAATAGTCGCCGTGACCGGACCGAGGCAGGTCGGCAAGACGACTATGCTCAAGCATCTGATGGAGGAAGAGGCCGAGAGCGGTGTCGACCGAGTTTACGTAACGCTTGACAACACGGCGATTCTGCAGACGGCGAAGGAAGATCCGGCGCTTTTCCTGCAGCGCTATCGTCCGCCTGTTCTGATTGACGAGATACAGAAGGCCCCCGAGCTTCTTCCGTATATCAAGATGATCGTCGACGAGCGCGATGATTGCGGATCCGTGTGGATTACCGGTTCCCAGCCGCTGCACTTGATGAAAGCCGTGTCCGAGTCTCTGGCCGGCCGCGTCGGCATCGTGGAAATGCTCGGACTTTCGCATTCCGAGGTGGCTGGCACCCCCTCGGAACCGTATCTGCCCAGCGCAGACTACTTCATGCGGCGCGTGGATATGGCGAAGCCCTTCGGGGTGTCGGAAGCGTATCGGCAGATATGCGCGGGTTCGCTGCCCGGCATCCGTGCCCTGCCCGACGATTTGCGCGCGGGCGGTTACGAGTCGTATCTGGATACGTATATCATGCGCGACATCCGGGATCTCGCACAGGTGGGCGACGAGCTCAAATTCAGACGGTTCATGGCGGCATGCGCTGCCCTCACGTCGAGGCCGGTGGTGTACGCCGAACTCGCCAGGCTTTGGGGCATCGATTAGAAGACTGCGAAGACGAGAAATGCAGCCGGGCAGCCTGGGGAAGCTCCTACCTGGGGAAGGTGGGGGAGCCGTACTCTAACAACATCCTAAAACGATTGAGCAAGCAGCCCGTCATGCATTTCCTCGACACCGGTCTTGCGGCGTATCTTTCCGGGTGGAGCAGTCCCGAGGCGTTGGAGGTCGGTGCCATGAGCGGGCAGATTTTCGAAACGTACGCATTCGGCGAGGTCTACAAGAGCTTCCTCAATGCGGGCAGGCGAGCTCCGCTGCATTTCTTCAGAACGAACGACAAAAAGGAAATCGATATGCTTTTGGAACAGGATGGCGTGCTCTTTCCGATAGAAGTGAAGAAGACCGCGTCGCCAAGCAAGAAGGACGCCCGCAATCTCAACGCCATCGATCCAGTGACGTTCGACGACGTTCCTGTAGAGCTGCGGGCTTTCAAGCGCGAAGTGGGGATGGGGTGCATCCTCTGCATGACCGAAGATGCCTTCCCCATAGTCTCGCAGGTGTGGGCGTTTCCCGTGTGGGCGGTGTAAAGGAGTGCCGATGAACGAGTTGTCAACGTTCGTGCTGGAGAACGACGCGCTGTCCGTGCGCGTTTCGCCCGTGGGCGCGGAGCTGCAGAGCGTCGTGTGCGGCGGCGTCGAGCGCATGTGGTCGGGCGACCCTGCGGTGTGGGGTCGTCGGGCTCCGTTGCTGTTCCCGCTGATCGGGCGCTTGCGCGACGGTTGGTACGCGAACGGGGGCCGACGGGTGGATGCGCCGATGCACGGTTTCTGCCGCGACCGCTTGTTTTCCGCCGAGCAGGTTTCGGATGTGCGCGTCCGTTTCGAGACGGCTTCCGACGAGCGGATCCGGGCCGTCTATCCCTTCGATTTCCGATTGACCGTCGACTTCACGCTCGAGGGTTCCTCGATCGTCAAGTCGCACACCGTTGAGAACCTGGGCGACGTTCCCCTGCCGTTCGAGCTGGGCGGCCACGAAGCGTACGCGACGCGCTTGATGCCGGGAGAGCGCATGGTGGATTGCTTCGTGCGCTTCGAGGACATCGATAAGCTCGAGATGTTCGGGATGGACGAGGCGGGGATACTGACGCTGCCGAAGATCGAAGTGCCGCTGGAAGACGGCCGCTTGACCAGGACGCCCGAGCAGCTGGGCATCGATACCGTCGTGCTGGAGAACGTTCCCGGCAGCGTCGCGACGCTAGGCAGCTCGAAGAGCGGCTACGAGGTGACGGTGGAGTTCCCCGATTTCCCCTATCTGGGGATTTGGACGAAAGCCGGCCAAGGCGATGCCCGCTACCTGTGCATCGAGCCCTGGTCCGCGCTGCCCGACGCACGCTTCTCCCCACGTGAGCTGTCCGAGAAGCCCGGCGTGCGCACGCTTGCGCCCGGGGAGCGTGCCGTGCTGGAATACCGGATGACGTTTCGCTAGGAGGCGCCATGGAGGAGAAGTGCAGGTGCTCGTGGGCGGGCGACGTGCCCGTGTACGTCGACTACCACGATAACGAGTGGGGAAGGCCCACCCATGACGATCGCATGCTGTTCGAGCTGTTGGTTTTGGAGGGCGCGCAGGCGGGCCTCTCGTGGTTGACCATCTTGAAGAAGCGCGAGGCGTACCGCGAAGCGTTCGACGGCTTCGACCCTGCCAAGGTGGCGCTCTACGACGAGGCCAAGGTCGAAGAGCTCATGGCGAACGAGGGGATCGTGCGCAACCGCCTCAAGATCAACGCGGCCATAACCAACGCGAAGCTGTTTCTGGACGTGGCCCGCGAGTTCGGAAGCTTCGATGCGTTCATCTGGGGCTATGTGGATGGCGAACCCATCGTGAACCGCTGGAAAACCCAGGCCGACGTGCCGGCGACCACGCCGCTTTCCGACCGCATCAGCGAGGATCTCAAGAAGCGCGGCTTCAAGTTCGTCGGCTCCACCATCGTGTATGCCTACCTGCAATCCATCGGCATCGTGAACGACCACGTGGTCGATTGCTTCGCGTATCGGGAGCTTACGTCGTAAGGATGGTTCGGCCTCCGTCGTCGTGGCGGGCATTTGAAAGCTAGGCCGATGCCGTTTCCCCCTCTTCGTCCAGCAGCTTGCGCGCGTAAGCGATTGCATCGTCGATATTGCTGCGGAAATGGTCTTCTCCCACCATGTCCACGAAACCAGCGCGGCGCATGGTTTTCATCGGCTGCTCGTTGGCGTGCGAGAAGATGAGGCTGACGCCGTTCTCGCGGCAGTACCCGTAGAGGTTCTCCAGCGCGTTCATGCCCGTCGAATCGAGCGATGGCACGCCTCGCATGCGGATGATCAGGTACTTCGTGAAGGATTTCACCGATATGTCGGATATGCGGTCGGTCATGCCGAAGAACATGGGTCCGTTGATCTCGTACACGCGCACGCTTTCAGGGAGTTCGCGCAGGTGCGTGACCTCGGAATCCTCGTCGCAGTAGTATTTCCAGCCGCGAACCTCGGTCTCCTCGCTCACCATCTTCATGAACAGGACGACCGTGATCAACATGCCCACGGCAATCGCCACCACCAGGTCGAACACGACGGTCAGCGCGAAGGTGAGCAGCAGCGTGGCCACCGCTCCTCGGGAGGCCGTCTTGCACAAGTGTGCGAAATTGCGCCATCCCGACATGTTGTAGGCGACGTGCAGCAAGATGGCCGCGATGGTCGGCATGGGGATGAGAGCCGCGTAGGGCATGAAGAACACGAGGACGATCAGCAGCACGAGCGCATGGGTCATGCCGGCGACGGGCGTGCGGCCTCCGTTCTTCACGTTCGCGGCGGTGCGCGCGATGGCGCCGGTTGCGGGGATTCCGCCGAATAGCACCGAGCCGATGTTGCCCACGCCCTGCGCAACCAGCTCCATGTTGCTGCGGTGGTGCGAGCTGATCATGCTGTCGGCGACGACGCAGGACAGGAGCGATTCGATCGCGGCCAGGATGGCGATGGTGATGCCGTTGGGAAGCTGGTCGGCCAGCAGGTCGACGTTGAGTTGGGGAATGCGGAATTCGGGCAGGTCGCTGCTGATGACGTACAGGTCGCCGATGGTGCTCACCTGCATGCCGAAGCCGCTGACCAGGGCGATTCCCACGATGAGCGCGACAAGGGATCCGGGGATGCGTTCGCTGACCTTAGGCCAGGCGAACAGGATGGCGAGGCAGACCGCTCCCACGACGAACGCTTGCCAGTTGGCCGTTCCGATGCTTTGGGCGACGGCCTGCAGCTTGTCCATAGTCTCGACCGTGGGCGCGCCGGCGGGGAAGGCGAGGCCGAGGAAGTCTTTGAATTGCCCAATGACGAGGGTCACGGCGATGCCCGCCGTAAAGCCCGTGGTGATGGTGTAGGGGACGAACCGGATGAGCGATCCCAGCTTGAAGAAGCCCATCAGCATGAGCAGCACGCCGGCGATGACGGTGGCTGCGACGAGGCCGTCCATGCCGTCGGTTGCCACGATGCCTGCAACGATGGTGGCGAACGCCGCCGTGGGGCCCGAGATCTGCACGCGGCTGCCGCCGAGGAACGCGATGAGGAACCCGGCGACGATGGCCGTGTAAAGGCCTTGCTCAGGACTCACGCCCGAAGCGATGGCCAGCGCGATGGAAAGGGGCAGCGCCACCACGGCCACCATGACGCCCGAGACGACGTCTTTGGGAAGCTGTCGCTTGAGCTCTTCGCTGTCGGAGTGCTTGATGATGCTGAAAAGTATCGGTTTGATCTTGTCGCGTTGCAATGCTCTGCTCTTCCATGTCGTCGCTTCTGCTCGGTGCGCGCGAAAAAGCGTTCCGCCCGGATCGACCGGGCGGAACGCAAGCGAATACTATGCGGTTGGATTCGATTTTGCGCCTCGCCATTATACTGCAAGATTACAAGAGGGCAACAAATCGGGGAAATGCGAAGCATCGACAAGGGCTGAAGCGCTGTGTCGACAGATGCTCGGAGTCTCGTATGATACTCGGGGCGATGAGCATTCCGTGGCGAACGGGCGGTGTTCTGATATTGTCCGCGAGTTCGTAAGCTTCGATGCGTTCCGTTGGAGCGCATCACCCAGAGGCTTCGGCTTACAACCTGATGGACAGAATACCCATCGAGCTTGCTAGAAGAACGAGAACGACGACTGCTGCCAAGACGATCAGGGCTGCTGTTGCGGGTTTGCCTAGTTTCATCGATTCTCCCTCCGGATGTTCTTCGTCAGGCGCTCTGTGTGCTGATAGAATTATACCGAACCTGAAAACTGATTATTCGAGCGAGGGTTTATTTTGGAAGAACGCAAACGGGGTGGGGCAAGCGGCTTCGACGCGAGCGAAGCGGAGGAGCGCGAGATTCGCCTAGAGCAAGCGCGCACCGCGAGAATCGAGGCGGAAGAACGTAGTCGGAAGAAGGAATCTCGCAGGGCTTCCAGGAAAGCGTTGGGACGATTTGCAAAGCGCTTTCCCCTGAAAGTGATATTGCCGATCGCAGCGGTTGCGTTGGTTGCGATCTTCGGCTTCGTCCTGCCTTACGTCATGGACGACGATGAGACCCAATACGTTACAGAGTCCGATCTGAAGTCCGCCGTCGACATCGACAACCTCTCGACCATCGACTACGTGTACCACGGCATCGCGGAGAAGCACAGCACGTTCCTTTGGCAGGATCGGGTGGACTATCGCGTCAAGTACCAGGCGCACGTTCGCGCGAGCTACAAGCTTGTCGATATCGAGTTTCGCGTCGATAGGGACAACGGGGTTGCGACTGCGTACCTTCCCGAGGCGGAGATCGGCGAGCCGCAGCTCGATCACAAGGAGTTCGGCTATCTCCCCGAGAACGCAACCGCGGACATGAAGGACGTCATCGCCCTGTGCCGCGAGGATGCAGCGTCGGACGTGGACAGGGACGAGATCAGAAGAGAGGCCGACGCGAGCCTGCGGGATACCGTGTCGGCTCTCACGAAGCATTTGCTCGGCGACGATCTGAAGCTTGAATTCAAGCCTATTTCCGAGTACAGCGAGGAGGTTGCGGCTGATGAATAGGAAACGCTTCGTTTGCCTTGCGCTTGTCGGCGTGCTCGCTTTTGCGGGCCTTGCCGGATGCGGCAAGGAGGAAGAGTCCCCTGATTTCTCCGGGTATTCGAAGATCGCCGAGCTTGCTACGATCAAGTGCGTGTACCACAACGTCGCCGAGATTTACAACGACGGAACCAACATGCTGTTCGGCATCAACGTCGGCTACAAGAAGGCGTGGTTCGAGTACGATGGAACCATGCAGCTTGGCGTCGACGTGTCGAAGGTCCGTATCGAGGGCCCCGACGAGAACAACGTGGTGACGATCGTTATTCCGCAGGCTCAGGTTCTTGGCGTTCCAGACGCGGACGAGAGCACGTTTTCCGATGTCTACAGCGACACGGGCCTGCTGACCTCGATCACCTCCGTCGATCAGGCCGAGGCGTACGCTGCGGCGCAAGACAAGATGAGGGAAAGCGCCGAGGGCAACGAGATGCTGATAAGGGAAGCGCGCGATCGGGCGGAGATGCTTTTGTTCCAATACGTGGAAGGAGTTGGCAAGAAGCTCGGCGTCGAATACGAGATTCGCGTCAAGGATGCCGAGTAGCGTTCGACGGGCGGGGCATGCGCCTGCGGCTGCCTTCGCCCCGTCGAACGCCGCGGTGTCCTTCTCCTTTTGTGTGCTTGTCGCTGCGCCTTCGCATTGCCGCTGTTCAGAGGGCGATTCCCTTTTCATGGAGGACTCTCGTCACGTTTGTTGCGGTCGCTTCCGATTCGTCGGTCAGCAGGCCATCGTCGGTAAGCATCGGCGTGTCTAAAACGGTCTTGATTGCCACGGCGACTCCTGCGCACGATGCAACGATGCGCTTTGCCTCGTCGTCGTACGAGCTGAAATCGTCGCCTTGCTTCGAGAAGTTGTCTTCCATCTCGAAGACAAGCGGCAAAAAGCGAGCATCAAGTCTCGCGATCAGGTTGTAGAACAAGTAGGTTCTGCCTCGGATGGCCTCGCATTGCAGGATCGCTGTTTCCAGTTGCGAAGCGATCTGCATCGCCTCTGCCCTGTTCGTGCGAGCTTTATCAAGCTCCTTGTCAGCTGTGCGCCCTGCAACGAGACCGAGGACGAGTAGAGCGGGGCCGGCAACCAGGCCGCCCGCAGCAATCGATCCGCCGCCGAAAAACGCGAGCGTGGCGTTGGTTGCCGCTGCTCCGCTCAACGATGCGATGGCGGTGCCTGTTGATGCACAGGCGAGAGCCTGTGCTGCGCCGTACGCTCCGAAGGCAACGAGTGCGCCGCCGGCTGTTCCGGCAACTGCGCCGCCGGTAAGCGATGCCGCGAAATTCACCATGGACTTGAGCTCGTCGAACTCTTTCTCATCAATGCGCATCTTAGAGAGCTCTGAAAGACCCTCTGTTTCCTTGAAGTCGACGTTCTTCAATTTCGTGAATGTGTCCAGGAATGTCTTCATGCTGTTCTCGAGGACGAACACCTTTTCTTCGCCTAGGTTGGACAACGCGGTTCCGCATGATTCGCGATGCGCGTTAAGCCGAGCCGTGGTCGACTCGACGAGGGCGTTTGCATCTTCGTTCATTTTTGTCGCGGTACGGGCGTCGATGCCTGCTTTAACTGATTTGACGACTCCGGCTCCACCGGTTGCCACCGCGGCTCCGATGAAGAACACTGGCAAAGGCATGGTATCCTCCTTAGAGAGCGATGAGGTCGCGAATGCTTTTGAATATGATTTCTTGACGCTTCTCGACTTCGGCCACGAGAGGGGCAACTTGCGAATACGGCCTGCCGGATGTCTTGAGCCAGCAAGCCTCGCGCTCGAGATCGGAAAGCGCGAATGCGCTGTTTTCGAGTTCGGCGAACCGGTCTCGCCTAATCCCGAGAGATGTGGCGGCATGGCTGGCAATTTCGATTTCCGGCTCGGCGTAATCTTGATCGCTCATTGCGGTGACAAGCATGTTCCAGACAAGAAGGGATGGATCCATGAGATCGTCGTCCGATGATTCCGCTGTTTCTATCTCCTTGTCGACAAGGTCGTTGATCGCGTCGGTTCGACTATCGTTTTCGTTGATTTTGGAAGTCGCATCTTCGCATTGCTGCAGGAGCGAATCCCTGATCTGCGCGTAGTTCTGCAGCAGGGCATTTCCGATCAGGTCGAATTTCTCCAATTCCTCCGGCTTGACATCTCCGTCGGCGGCCATGAGGTAGTACAGGATCCGCGTTGCCCCGATCTTCGAGATGCGGTCATCCTGAAGGGCTATGCCGTTGATCCTTTCGTTTTCGTCGCTCGTTGTGCGAGCTACCAGATCAGAAACTGCAGCCCCCGCGTTCTCGGCGAAGTCGGAAGCCGTATTTTTGGCGCTCTGCAGGGCGGCGGCGGCCTTTTCCTGAACCTTTTTCGCATCGCTGATGTCAATGCTTTGGATGCTCTTTTTAGCAATAGAGGTCGCATCGCTCGCGGCGTTCGCCGCTGCCGTAATTGCCCCGTCGAAGCTTTTTTTCAGGTCCTCAAGACCCATGTCCACCTCCTGAAGATTAGAGGATCAGAGCGTCGTCCGATCCCATTAACGTTTCGAACTCTCTTTTGTTTGCAAATTGGGTATCCCTGCCCAAAGCTTTCTGTATCGCGACGCTGCCCTTGATGACGAAGTCGGCATTTTTCTCTGCAATGCCGCGATCCATGTCGTTCATGCCGTTTGCAAACGCTTCGAGATCGTCGATTATGTAGTCGCCGACTTGCTGCTCTAGGTTTTTCTCGAACTTCCGGAGCTGCTCGATGAAGATTGCCGCCTTCGTTTCTGACAGAACCATCTTTTCGTGGAGAAGCTTCGTCTCTTTCGATTCGTTGTCGATCTCCTTTGCGATCGCTATTGTAGCGCGACCCGCTCCGACATAGTTGATGCGAGCCGTCATTCTTCCCGCTAGCAGAATCCAGTTCGCCCCTGATTCCATAGCCGCGCGAGTGGCGGCATCCGCTGTGTCCGCAATACTGAAAGTCATAGACGAGATGGCGAGCATTCGGTCGACCGTCCTGTTCCCAATGGGAACGATATGGCTCCAGTCGATGTCGGCAAGATCGTCGTGGGAGGATGCTTCCCTGGCCAGTCGGCTGAGAAAAAAGCCCGTGCGCACAAACGCCTCGTTCAACAGCACGGGAAGCGTTTGCTTTGCGGCGGCCTTGTACAGCGGAATCTCGCGACGTAAGTCGATTCTTTGCTTCGTGTAAAGCTGATCGACCATTCCGGGCAACCCGCTGTCCTTTAGGCCGGGAAGCGAAGATACCTCATGTAAGAGCGAAACGAGAACTCCGGGTACGCCCATGCCTCCGCCGGGAGTGTTCTTGGAGCCTCCCATGTCGCTTACGAGATGCCCGAACCACCTAGTCGCGCATCTCGCCACTTCGGCAAGTATCGGTGCGGAGGCCGCAAGTCTTGCCAGTCTGCGAACGGCCTCGGGCATTTGCTCCGCTGCTTCTTCCTCGTAGGCGTGCTCGGCCAGCGAGACTATCCAGTTCAGCATTCCCGTGATCGCGACAGGAATCAGAATCTGCGCAACGTCCTTTGCCGCTGTTCCAACCATCACGAAGTGCCATTTGCCGTTTCTGTCCACAAACGTTCCGACCCTCAAGAACTGGACGGCCATCGCGGCCAGAAGGCCGATTGGAGTGGGGTGGTGCGCGAGATCCGCCAGGTGGTGGTTGCTAGCAGAAACGCTTATGCTCTTGCCTTTCCAGATGTTGTCTTGAGGGACCTCGTAACTCGATTCGAGGTTTTTTATGGCATCGACGAGCCTGCCCCCGTCGCCCTCTTTCTGTCCTGCGAACTGCTGGATGAACTGGTTCACCTGGCGATGCGAAAGGCTGATGTCCGCAGCTTCGATTTTGGTTTCTCCGACGATCGGCGAGTCCATAGCTCCCGCCAATAGTCCGCTGAATACCGCGAATGCGTAATCGTCTCTGTTCGCGGTGCATGTGTAGCGCTTGAGGTTTTCTTCGACATCCGAGAGCTTCCGGTTGATTAAGTCCAGAGACTCGCATTCGGCGAGTCCTTCGGTGCTGAGAGATATCTCGGCGGAGACAAGTTCCGTCATCCCGAACCCTTTCGTTTACAGTTTGCGCCCGCAAAGTTCTCGCTTTTGCGCTTTTGCAAGGTATCGTTAAAGTATATCTTCTTCTATCGACTTTGATCCTGCGCTCTTCCATGAGTCTGCGCGAAGAAGCCCGATATCGATGATTCGTGGTCTTGCAATGGTCGTTCTCTTAATTGATCTGATTCTCGCATCTGGCTATTTAATCGATGCGGCGGGATCGTTATATTCGAGTCGAGGAAACTTGAGGGTTGAGCGAAGGAGTGAAAGCGGTGGAGCGAAATGCTCCGCGTAAGAAGAACGGAGGCTTATGATGGTGGAAAACGCGGTTATCGAAAGCCTGAAGACTCGGCGTGCGGTGAGGGGTTATGCGGACAGGCCCGTGGAGCGCGAGAAGCTTGACGCGATCCTGGAGGCTGCGACCTATGCGCCTACGGGAATGGGAGCCCAGTCGCCCGTGATCGTGCTGGTGGAAAGCAAGGAGGTCAGGGACAAGGTGGCCGCCCTCAACGCAGGGGTGATGGGACGTGACATCGATCCCTTCTACGGGGCTCCTGCGGTTGCTATCGTTTTCGGCCATAGGGGTGCTGCGCCTACCTGGTTCGAAGATGCCTGTCTTGTGGCGGGCAACCTTCTGAATGCGGCGCATGCCGTCGGGGTCGACTCGTGCTTCATCTATCGTGCCAAGGAGGTCTTCGAGACCGACGAGGGTCGAGCGCTTTTGAAGGATTGGGGTCTCGACGGCGATTACGTGGGCGTTGCCAACTGTATCCTGGGTTACGGCGACGGCCCTGCGCCCGAGCCGAAGCCTCGCAAGGACGGGTACGTGAGGATCGTCTAGTCGGAGAGCGTTGGGGATCGGTTCCGAGGGGTGAGAGGGTAGTCATGTTCAAAAGCCCTTTCAGCCGCTGGTGCGAAGCATCTTGTTCGATTGATGTCTGAAAAAAGAACAATTCATACAGATTTGTATAGCATATAGATGTCATACGGCATCACTTTGCGCTCAGTGGTATAATCGTTCCAAAAAGGAAGGGAGACACGGCATGGCCACTGCAGTTAAACCGACAACGGTTCGCGTCGATGAGAACCTCAAGGCCCAGGCGAACGAGATCCTCGGATCTGTCGGGTTGAGCTACAACACTTACGTTGTCATGGCGACGCACCAGCTGGTGAACCAGCGCAGGATCCCTTTCGAGATCGTTCCGGCGGGCGGGGTCCCGAACGGGGAGCCCCGCCGCGCTCTGGTCGCCGCGGAGGCGAAGGAGCTCGGCCTCATCCCCGACGATGCGCCCGCCTTTGACGATATCGACGGACTCGTGGCGTTCCTCGAGGAGGAGTAGCCCGTGTACGAGATCAAGGTCGAGCCGGCCTTCAAGGCGGACTACGCCCGCGTCATGAAACGGCACCCCCGCTTGAGGGGCGAATTCAAGGAGGCGGTCTCGGAGCTCATGAGGACCGGCGCGGTGCCGAACGAGTACGGCCCGCACGAGCTCAGCAATCCTGGCGGGAACTACAACGGGCACATAGACTTTCACCTCTCGGACGGCATGGTCGATGTCGTGGTGCTCTACATGCCCCATAAGTCGAACCCGATCATCAGGCTCGTCCGCATGGGCAGTCACGACGAGCTGTTCCAGGGTCCCCTCATCTAGAGGCCTATCGTCTCGCGCACGACGCGGTTCGCCATCTTGGCGATGTCGACGTGCGCGAGCATGAGAGCCAACGTCCTCGTCGTGCGCCACTGCTACAGGGCTGATGGGGATGTGATCCGCATAATTTCTGCTAGAAAGGCGACGAAGGCAGAATCGAAAGAGTATTGGAGGTGCTGCCATGAGGGATGAGTACGACTTCAGCGGGAGTCGCCCGAACCCCTACGCCGAGCGCGTACGCAGGCCGGTGACTGTGAATATCGATGTTGAGACCATCGACTACTTCAAGGAGGAGGCGCGTAGGACGGGCATATCCTACCAGAACATCATCAACATGTATCTCGGCGAGTGCGCCGCCCAGAAGAAACGGCTCACGTTCGTCTAGCGCGCAATCTGGACGGCGCGGCCAAAGACACCGATGTTTAGCAGCGGGCCCCTAAGCGGGGCCCGCTGCGTTTTCGTCGCATATCCTGCGAGTCTTGTGTAGCGCACAGGTGTCAACTTCTTGTGCGCCGCGTTTGCCCAGCACTTGGGCCAGGTTCGACTTCTCGTAGCGCGTCTTCGACATGGTGCCACAGTCTCGTAGTTCTCGATCCAGCTGCGTTGTGCCCAAAGGACGACGCGGTCTTTGGAGGTCCCAGAACAGCTTCACCGGGATCTTCCTGACCTCTTCTTGCGCTTGACCAGCGTGGGGTAGTCGTGAGAGACGCAGAGGGTGGCGTACGGGTTCCGGGGCAAGGGATGCCGCGTCGCTGGCGCTGCTCTTCGTTCGGCTACTTTGGCCGATGTCTGCTACGCCGATTGCCGCCTTTGCACCCGCAAGGTTTCGGGTCAACTGCAAGGGATGATTTTTCGTTGGTAATGACATATAAGCAATTGAAGCTAACGGATGACTTGCTGTTTCTGCAAGGTTACTCAGTGGCTCTTGTTTTCTCCTCTAACAATTTCCATCCGCTTCCTGTTAAAATCGAATTCGCTACATACAATCATCTGTAATACTTATAGATCTGGCAGGTGAATAGGAATTGACAATAAATAGCAGCAACAACGAAGCCGATGCCTGCAGTATCCTCTTGTTTGTCGATGAGGGTCGTATGTTTCACAAGGTGATTGAGCATTCGCGACGCTATCCCGAAGCAACCCCGCTGCTCATGCTCTCCATATTGCCTTTTCTCGCTCTGACCGTTCATGATAGCGTTAGATTCGTCAGAAAGTATTTTGATGCCACTGTTCCGCTTGATTCAAATGCTGTCAACAGGCTTCGCAATGCATCAAAAGCGCTTTCTTCCAAAGGACTTCATATTGAAGAGTATGCTTTAGAAGCCAAGGCGATAACCAGTACACTAACGGCTTCTGCAAAGAACCATTCAGGATTATTTGGAGATTTGCTAAATGCTATGCAGCCAGATATTGCCATTGTGTATTGCAATGGGCTTCCTGTTTCAACCTCATACAATGTTGCCCGGTATGTTGGTCGGGCTGATGGTGGCTTGAAGGGTGTCCTCGCAAATCCTGATGTAGTTAGTCGGCTGGGTTTCGATATTGGTCAGGCTGCAAGTGTTAATTATTATACAGTTGCTCAGTTGGGCATTGAAGAGAGTTCGCTTGTCTCCAATAAGTTCGAAGCCGAATCTCTCGATCTCCATTTTTCAGATCTGTTGATACCCTTATCTTGTAAGGGTATATCAAATATTGCGTGTTTCTTCATGTTATCGGATATCTTGACGCAGTTGAATTCGATCACGGTGCTGCGTAACAGCGGCTTTTTCAGCGATGCTCTTCAAATGAAGTTCGCAACAACGGTTCTACTGGCAGCATGCCGCAGCATTAGCAAATTCTCAAGATGTGTTAAACCTAAACCAGATCGACATGAATGCACTTCGGAGGGTGCTGAAATTCTTTCAACCATGATTCCTAAAAGCATGCGAAAAGAGATCGAGCGAACCAGCGATCTTAGAAACGCGTTCGTCCACTACGATTTTTCAAAACTGCTTGATAGCAAATTAGGCAAATGTCACGATGCCGGAACAATTCTTGAGATGGCTATACAATCATCTGTGCAGAAATCCGTTGAAGAGTACTTGGCATGGATTGTAGGTACTGTCGATGATTTGTCGAAGGTAATATCTACATTGATTGAGCTTCCTGCTTATGGTTCTTCTGCTGGTGCGTGCCGAAACGTTCGTGCGTAACTTTGACACAATGGCTCTCAGTAGAGATCGGATGCGGAGCACTCTTTGAGATCGATCTCAGAGGGTGCCCCGTATCCTTATTCTCACTTGTTGTATCTGGTTGGTCGGCTAGATGCAATTATAAGTACTTAAAGCTCGTTTATTTGCGCCATCTCCACCTTTTCGATTAAATGCTCTGCAAATACTAGTAGCTGAAGAGCTTGCATCTTAGAATCCTTCCAATTCGCATCATGGGCTCTTGGGTTTCTAACGCCAGTCATGCATCCGGCGAACAATTGCATGTATCCAAGCTGCTCGTCAGCTTCAGAAGCTGACGAGCCTTGATTGAGCCGAAGGAGAGGTCTCTCTCTGGAAAATGCCATCTGCATCAGCTTGGACCCTGTTAAAGAAGAAGATGGAGCGATGGAAGCCTTCTCTTTAACCAAGTTATCGATCAGCTTAAAAGCTTCTTCAATCACTCTGGTGTAATGGCCATCAAAATACAGTTCGCGAGTTTTTTCTCTTAATGATTCATTAACTATCAGATGGTCATACAAGGAAGAGTCGTTCTCTGCCTCTTTTGAGGTGATACCAAGTGTGGAAAGCTCGGCGTTAAGATTATGTGCAATAGCGAATAATTCAAAGGCAACCATTGTCACTGATTCTTCCCATACAGATGTTTAGCCATGCTGCTAAAGATCGAGTTTACAAGCTCTGGGGTTGAGTCGGGAGAAATGTGTATTTGGAGATCAATATGCACCTCGGGTCGTGCGTGATCATCGGTATCTTTGCTAGCGCTTTCTTTTGAAGAGATGGAGCCATTGGGTAAACGGGTATCTTTTTTTCGGTATTCCATACTCACCTTCTTCAAATCGCTGGTTTTAAGCATACAAAACACGCGAGCCATCTTTCTTGAAGATTCCTCACCGATTCCCTGAGCCATAAACCAACTTTTCACCAATGGTCTATCAATCACTGAATCAGGGAATAGGGCAAGGAGTTCGGGAGGGTAAACCAATTCAAGAATCTTTTTGCATACCTTTTTGTATTCTTGATCCAGTCGCCATTGTTTTGCCAATGATGTCGGAACGCCATTAAAGTCGATTAGCCCCATTCTTTTGAGGGGGACAACAACGTTAGAATTAGCCGAAGGAATGCTGTTGAGAGGTAAGAACGACAAAATATATGATGGCGTAACAACACTTGGAATGGATGCTTTGAACTTATTGCGAACAGCCCACCAGCTTTTCTCGGTGATCGTCGGATAGTTCTTGCTGGTTTTTAAGGGAGTATTTATCAATGATCTATCCCTTTGCTTGATAACATCGAATAGTGCCACTTTCAATCTGTTGCGTTATAGGTAAAAGTATAGTCATTTCGCAATAAGAATGCCCGTCAAAACAGTAGACAGGCATTCTAACAGGTATTATGAATTGCTAGAGGTAAGGAACCCTATTCCCACTCGATGGTCCCGCAAGGTTTCGGCGTCAAGTCGTAGCACACGCGGCAGATGCCGGGGACCTCATTCAGGATGCGCTCCGTGATCTTCTTCAGCAGCGCCCAATCCAGTTCCGGCACCTCGGCCGTCATGGCGTCCACCGTGTTCACCGCGCGGATGATGGCGGGCCACTCGAAGGCGCGCACGCCGTCGCGGACGCCGGTGGCGCGGAAGTCGGGGACGCTCACGAAGTACTGCCACACCTTGCCTTCGAGGCCGGCCGCGGCGAACTCGTCGCGCAGGATGGCGTCGGCCTCGCGCAGCGCCTCCAGGCGGTCGCGCGTGATGGCGCCGAGGCAGCG
>OAWQ01000199.1_pt1 | contig 22184 bp, 19 predicted proteins | sample 1476961 | NCBI WGS metagenome assembly OAWQ01 (sample SAMEA2580247, study PRJEB22360) | human gut metagenome | biome: human gut; feature: human-associated habitat; material: faeces | place: Denmark | collected 2008/2010
GTAGAACCTATTAAGAAAAAGAATGATATTAAGAAGATGTATCACGTGTTGCAAATGAAATCAGACAGAGATTATCTTTTATTTAAACTGGCTATACATACAGGTATGCGACTTACTGACTTATTACATCTTAAAGTTGAAGATATAAAGAATAAGGAAGATAAAGAAATAAAGACAGCTTGGATTCAACAAGGCGCCCCATTTATCAAAATTATGATTCCTTCTGATTTAAGAAATGAAATTGATACATATATCTATGAAAATCAGTTGAAAGATGATCATCTTTTATTTCAGTCTCTTCGTACACATAAAGAACTTTCACGTCAGCAAGCTTATCGAATTATTCACCACGCAGCTAAAGAATTAGGCCTTTTACATATTGGTTTAACTACTCTACGTAAAACTTTTGCATATCATGCTTATAAATCGGGTATTTCTATTGCGATTATTCAAAAATATTTAGGACACCAGACTACGCATGAAACTTTGAAATTTATTGGTTTGTCACCTAAAGAAGATCATCATACAATTATTGCTTTGAATTTATAAAAAGGAGGGTTTTGATGAGTTTAATTTATTTACTAGGGGCACTTTTACTAATCATAGGTATGGTTCTAATCACTTTATTTATTAGACCTCTAAGACGCTATGCGGGATATATTTCCCTATTTGCTCCAGTAATTGCTTCTGTTTATTTCTTATCTCAAATTCCTAATGTACTTCATCAGAAAGTGATTTCTTTTAAACTAGCTTGGATGCCAGCTATCGATTTGAATTTAGATTTAAGACTAGATGGACTTGGATTAATGTTTGCTTTAATTATTTCTATTATAGGGATAGCTGTTTTCTTTTACGCTACTCAATATTTAACGCCTAATGGTGATAACTTACCTAGATTTTTCATATACTTACTTTTATTTATGTTTAGTATGTTAGGTATAGTAATATCTAATAATACCATTCTTATGTATATCTTCTGGGAACTCACAAGTGTTTCATCTTTCTTACTTATTTCGTATTGGTATAGTAATGCAAATAGTCAACTAGGTGCAATACAGTCATTTATGATTACGGTATTTGGTGGCTTAGCATTATTAACAGGTTTTATTATGTTGTACATAATGACAGGTACGAATACAATTACTGAAATTTTATCGCAAAGTCATCATATTAGTGAGCAACCTTTATTTATTCCAATGATCATTATGATGCTTATTGGAGCTTTCACAAAATCAGCTCAATTTCCATTTCATATTTGGTTACCTAAAGCTATGGCTGCGCCAACCCCTGTAAGTGCCTATCTACATTCAGCAACAATGGTTAAAGCAGGTATATTTTTACTATTTAGATTCACACCTGTATTAGGCTTAAGTAATAGTTATATTTATATTGTTACTTTTGTAGGATTAATCACAATGATGTTTGGATCTCTTACAGCTTTAAGACAATATGATTTGAAAGGAATTCTTGCCTATTCTACAGTTAGTCAACTTGGGATGATTATGACAATGGTTGGTTTAGGTGGAGGTATTGCGCAGCATCCAAGCGGACCAATGGCTAAAATTTACACATTAGTTTTATTTGCAGGGTTGTTCCATGTCATGAATCATGCGTTATTTAAATGTACGTTATTTATGGGCGTAGGTATTATTGATCATGAAGCGGGCACAAGAGATATTAGAAAATTAAATGGTATGAGAAAATTCTTTCCTAAAATGCACGTGAGTATGACGCTTGCAGCATTATCAATGGCGGGAGTACCATTTTTAAATGGTTTTTTAAGTAAAGAAATGTTTTTTGATTCTTTAGTTAAATCTATTGAATTAGAGCAATTTAGTTTAACTTTAACCATCATAATTGTGGCATTAGGCGTGATTGCAAGTATATTCACGTTTGTCTATGCAGTTTACATGCTAAAAGAAACATATTGGGGAGAATTTAACGAAAAAGAAGTTCCTAAAAAGCATATTCATGAGCCATGGTTGTTCAGTTTACCAGCAATGATCTTTGCTGTGATGCTACCTGTTATCTTCTTTATCCCAAATACCTTTACGCATCCAATTGTTTTACCTGCATTAAGAAATGTCACAAACTTAGGTATCCAAGTTGATAAGATGGCACCACATGTATCCCAGTGGCATGGTATTAATTTACCGCTTATTTTTAGTATCATTGTTATTATTTTAGGAATTATTTTAGCAACAAAAGTAAATTGGAAAGTGTTAACGCACCGCTTAATCAAAACAGCATCGATTACAAATTCCTATCGTAAAGCTTATAGCGTATTTGAACATTATGCTGGTTGTAGTATTCGTGGTGTAATGACGAACCGATTAAATTATTACAATGTGATTACGCTTTTAGTGTTTTCACTATTTGTAGCGTATGGCTTTTTAAGAGTAGGGTTTCCTAAACTACATCTAATGCATGTTACTGACTTTGGGCCTTTAGAAGTGCTGCTTGCGATTTCAATCAGTGTTGTTGGTATAGCACTTGTCTTTATAAGACAACGTTTAACGATGGTAATATTAAATGGAATTATTGGCTATTCAGTTGCATTATTTTATTTAATCATGAGGGCACCTGATTTAGCTTTAACACAACTTGTAGTAGAGACGATGACTACAATATTATTCATTGTTAGTTTTTCACGCTTACCAAATATTTCTCGTAAGAAAGCAGATAAGAAAAAAGAAATGATGAAAATTGTTGTAGCATTCATTTTTGCAGGCGCAGTGGTAACACTTGTATTTATGGCACAACAAGGTGATGGTTTAGAAACTATTTCTAAATATTATATGAATGCAAAAGAACTCACAGGTGGTAAAAATATTGTGAATGCCATTTTAGGTGATTTTAGAGCACTTGATACTATGTTTGAAGGCTTGGTATTAATTATTGCTGGTTTAGGTATTTATACATTATTAAATTACAAAGATCGGAGGGGTCAAGATGAAAGAAAATGACGTAGTCTTAAAAACAGTAACTAAAATTGTTGTATTCATTTTACTTACTTTTGGTTTCTACATTTATTTAGCGGGTCATAATAATCCAGGAGGAGGATTTATTGGTGGTCTCGTCTTTAGCTCAGCTTTTATCTTGATGTTTTTAGCTTTCGACGTAAAAAAAGTATTGGATAGTTTACCTATCGACTTTAGAAAATTAATGATTATTGGAGCGCTTATTTCTTTAATCACAGCTATTGCGCCTACCTTTTTTGGCAAATCATTTTTATATCAAAGTGAATTTACACTTCATTTACCAATATTTAATGAAATGCATATTACTACAGTGACGATTTTCGAATTAGGCATAGTACTTTCAGTAGTGGGTGTGATTGTCACAATTATGTTGGCATTGAGTGGGGGTAAATCATGAATCTTATTTTATTACTAATCATAGGATTTCTCGTATTCTTAGCGACATACATGATATTATCTTTAAATTTAATTCGTATTATTGTAGGGATTTCGATTTATACGCATGCGGGTAATTTGATTATTATGAGTATGGGTCACTATAGTGACCACGTAACAGAACCGCTTATTCGTGGTTCAAATACCAACTATGTCGATCCATTATTGCAAGCACTTGTTTTAACTGCAATTGTTATTGGTTTTGGTATGACAGCTTTCTTACTTGTATTAGTTTATCGAACATATCGTGTTACAAAAGAATCAGAAATTGATGTGCTTAGGGAGGATGAAGATGATGAACAGTAACTTATTAATCCTTCCGATTCTCTTACCACTTCTTTGTGCATTATTACTTGTATTTACGAAGAATAAAAATAGAGTTTCGAAGATTTTATATATTGGAACAATGACGGTTAATACGCTTATTTCGCTAGCTTTATTGATTTATGTGATGAATCATAAACCAATCACTTTAGATTTTGGTGGTTGGAAAGCACCTTTTGGTATTCAATTTTTAGGTGATACTTTAAGTTTACTCATGGTAACAGTCGCTTCTTTTGTAGTGACTTTAATTATGGCGTATGGATTTGGACCTGCTGAAAAACGTGTGAATCGCTATTACTTACCAACATTTATTTTATTTTTAACTACCGGTGTGATTGGTGCTTTTTTAACTTCTGATTTATTTAACCTCTATGTGATGTTCGAAATTATGTTACTTGCATCATTTGTGCTTGTAACATTAGGACAATCAATAGAACAATTAAGAGCAGCCATTATCTATGTTGTTTTAAATATTATTGGTTCTTGGTTATTTTTATTAGGTATTGGCTTACTTTACAAATTAGTAGGAACATTAAACTTTTCTCAAGTTGCCTTACGCTTAGACGATGTTCACAATAATGAAATGGTGGTTGTCATTGCAATTGTATTTATGATTGCATTTGGTTCAAAAGCATCGTTAGTGTTATTTATGTGGTTACCTAAAGCTTATGCAGTATTAAATACTGAGCTCGCAGCTTTATTTGCAGCTTTAATGACGAAAGTGGGAGCATATGCTTTAATTCGTTTCTTCACTTTATTATTTGATCAACATCCAAATATTACACACCCAATACTTGTATTTATGTCTTGTATTACAATGATTATTGGTGCTTTTGGAGTCATTGCATTTAAAGACATAAAGAAAATTGCAGCATATCAAGTTATTTTATCAATTGGTTTTATTATTTTAGGCTTAGGATCAAATACATTTGCTGGAATTCATGGTGCTATTTTTTATCTAACAAACGATATTGTAGTAAAAACATTATTATTCTTTATTATTGGTAGTTTAGTTTATATGTCTGGTTATAGAGAATATAAGTATTTATATGGTTTGGCAAAGAGAGAGCCTTTCTTTGGCGTAGCATTTATCGTTATGATTTTCGCGATTGGCGGGGTTCCTCCATTTAGTGGATTCCCTGGTAAAGTGCTTATTTTCCAAGGTGCGGTTCAAAATGGTAATTATATCGGATTAGCACTCATGATTTTAACAAGTCTTTTAGCAATGTATAGTCTATTTAGAATACTATTTATTATGTACTTTGGAGATGCAGATGGCGAGCAAGTTGATTACAATCCATTGCCTGCTCATCGAAAAGGTATGATTGGCATATTAACTGTAGCTGTACTAGTTATGGGTCTTGCAGCACCAATTGTTATGAATGTTACTAAAAATGCAACAGAGTTAAATACAAATGATGCTTACTTTCATCACTTAGTTAATCCACATTTAAAGGAGGAGAATAAATGAGACAAATTGTATTGAATATCTTAATTGCTTTTCTATGGGTACTCTTTCAAGACCAAGGTTCTTTTTTATTCTCTACCTTTGTATCTGGCTATCTTATAGGATTAATTGTGATTTATATACTGCACCGATTCTTTGGTCAAGAATTTTATTTAGTAAAAATATGGGTAGCTATTAAGTTTTTAGGTATATATTTGTATCAGTTAATTACTTCAAGTCTTAGTATCATTAAATATATTTTATTTAAAACAAAAGATATGAATCCTGGTCTTCTCACATATGAAACAGAGTTAAAAAGTGATTGGGCCATTACATTTTTAACCATTTTAATTATTATTACGCCTGGATCGACAGTGATTAGAATTTCAAAATTAACCAATAAATTTTTTATTCATAGTATAGACATTTCTGAAAATGAAAAAGCTAATTTGTTAAAAAGTATTAAACAATATGAACGTTTAATTATGGAGGTGTCACGATGATCCAAGCGATGACTAACTTTTTTAGTACAGGAGCTTTAATATTATTTGGTATTGCATTTATTATTGGATTGTTTCGTTTGATTAAAGGTCCTACAACAGCAGACAGAGTCGTAGCATTTGATGCAGCTAGTGCCGTCATTATGTGCATTGTTGGGGTAGTTAGCGTGATTTATGATACTGATGCGTACTTAGATTCAATTATGTTAATTGCGATCATTTCATTTGTAAGCTCTGTATCTATTTCTAGATTTATTGGAGGAGGTCGGGTATTCAATGGAACTCATAAAAAGCGTCACTGAGTTGATTGCGTCTATTCTTATTTTTCTAGGAAGTATTATTGCAGTAATTAGTGCAATAGGCATTGTAAAATTTCAAGATGTTTTTTTACGAAGTCATGCTTCTACGAAAAGCTCAACGCTTTCTGTATTACTTACTTTAATCGGGGTATTAATATACTTTACGACGGCGCAAGGTCTCTTTAGTGTTCGTTTATTATTATCCATTGTCTTTATTAATTTAACATCTGCTGTTGGTATGCACCTTGTTGCTAGAGCAGCTTATCGAACTGGAGCATACATGTATAGAAAAGATGATGCACCAAGACAATCTTCCATTTTATTAAGTTCAAAAGAATTTAATACAACAGATGAGTTAAAAAGTCGTGCTAAAAAAAGAGAAGAACAACGAGAAAAACTGTATTATGATATTAAAAAACATAGAGCTGAAGAAAGAAAACAACATGGTGATAAAAATATTGAAGATTTAGAAGAATAATTGCATATCTTAATAGTTTTTAAGTGAATTATTTTGAAAGTGCAAGTTAGTTAATCTGAATATATTTTAATGATAAAATTGATATTAAATTGAGAGCATAAGAACGGTAGATAATAACTACATACGTTTAGAATAAATAAGATGATAATGTATCTTATATCTCAAATTAAATATGAAATAATGGGGTGAAAGTTTGGAAATATTTGAAACGATTCTCATATTTCTAGCTGTTGTTATTGTAAGCTCCTTTGTTCATACTTTTATTCCTAAAGTACCTCTTGCATTTATTCAAATCATATTAGGAATGATCCTCTTTATATTGCCTGTACCAGTTGAATTCAATTTTGATTCTGAACTCTTTATGCTAGCTACCATTGCACCTTTATTATTTGTTGAAGGTGTTAATGTATCTAGGGTACATTTACGAAGATATATTAAACCTGTCATGTTAATGGCATTAGGTTTAGTAATTACTACCGTCATAGGTGTAGGGTTATTTATTCACTTAGTATGGCCAGATTTACCAATTGGTGCAGCGTTTGCGATTGCCGCAATTCTCTGTCCTACCGATGCTCCGGCAGTGCAAGCTATTACTCAAGGTAAAGTATTACCAAAAGGTGCAATGACGATTTTAGAAGGTGAGTCTTTATTAAATGATGCTGCAGGTATCATTTCATTTAAAATAGCAGTAGGGGTACTTGTTACTGGCGCTTTCTCATTATTTGAAGCGATTCAACAATTCTTAATTGCTTCAATCGGAGGGGCCATTGTAGGATTGTTAATCGGTATATTACTTGTTCGATTCCGTCTAACATTAACACGACGTGGTATTGAAAATATTAATATGTTTGTATTTCTTCAATTGTTAACACCATTTGTAACCTATCTTGTGGCAGAACTATTCCATGCTTCAGGTATTATTGCTGCTGTAGTAGCCGGACTTGTTCATGGTTTTGAACGTGACCGTATTGCTCAAACACGTACACGCCTTCAACTAAGTTATAACCATACGTGGAATATTTTAGGCTATGCGTTAAATGGTTTTGTATTCTCAATACTTGGCTTCTTAGTGCCGGAAGTCATTGTAAAAATTATTAAAAGTGAACCACATAACTTACTTTTCTTAATAGGAATTACTTTATTAGTAGCATTGGCTGTATATGTATTTAGATTTATTTGGGTTTATGTACTATATCCTTTATTTTATCTATCAGTCAGTCCATTCCAAAAATTAATGAATGATGATGGAACAAATACGAAAGAGAAACCCCCTAAACGAAGTATGTATGCGTTAATTATGACTTTTTGTGGTGTTCATGGAACAATTTCACTCGCAATCGCATTAACGTTACCTTACTATTTAGAAAATCATGAGTCATTTAAGTATCGTAATGACTTACTCTTTATTTCTTCAGGTATGGTTATCTTAAGCTTAGTGATTGCACAAATCATTTTACCTTTTGTTACGAAAAATGCACCTCAACCTAAAATAGGAAGTATGAATTTTAAAGAAGCAAGAATTTATATTTTAGAACACGTGATTGATTATTTAAACAAACGTTCCTCATTTGAAACAAGCTATCGATATGGAAATGTTATTAAAGAATATCATGATAAATTAACTTTCCTAAAATCAGTAGAAAAAGATGACGAGAATTCAAAAGAGCTGGAACGTTTACAACGAATTGCTTTTAACGTAGAAACAAAAACGCTTGAAAAATTAGCAGATGAAGGCGAAATTACGGAAAGCATGTTAGAAAACTATATGCGATTTGCTGAACGTACACAAGTTTATAGACAAGCTTCACTCAGTCGTCGTATTATTGTTGGAATTAGAGGATTACTTTTGAAACGTCATATTCGTACACGTACAAATGCAGCTTCATCATTAAGTGTTACTGAAAACTTAATGGAACTTTCTAAAATCAATAAAAGAGTCCATTATAATGTTGTAAGCCGACTTGTTAAAGAGGCAAATGAAGATAATAAATTAGAAGTGGGTATGATATGTGATGGATATTTAATGAGAATAGACAACTTATCACCATCTAACTTCTTTAACACACGTTCTGAAGATTCAATTACTAAAATTAAGTTGAATGCTTTAAGAGAGCAACGTCGTATTTTAACTGAACTTATTAGTGATGAAGAGATTACAGAAGCGACAGCTTTAAAATTACGTGAGGCAATTAACTATGATGAAATGGTTATTGTAGACAGTTTAACTGATTAATTTAATAATTCAATAATGATTAATACTAAACCTAAGACAACTCGCTATGTCTTAGGTTTTTTAGTATAAATGGAAGGTTTAAAATTGAAATTTAAGATGTATTCCTCTTATTGTAAGATGATAGAAGACAACCACATTACTCAACCATTCGTGATACAATAAGATGAAACTGTTTATGAGGTGAAATCATGTTAACTGAAGAAAAAGAGGATTATCTCAAAGCAATTCTAACTAATGGTGGTGATAGCGCTTTTGTTTCAAATAAAATACTATCTCAATATTTAGATATAAAACCACCTTCTGTAAGTGAGATGGTAAATCGTTTAGAAAAAGCTGGATTTGTTGAAACTAAACATTATAAAGGGGTAAAACTCTCTGAAGAAGGTCTCTCTCATACACTCGATATTATAAAAAGACATCGTTTATTAGAACAATTTTTAATTGAAGTGTTAAATTATAATTGGGAAGAAGTACATCAAGAAGCGGAAATTTTAGAGCATAAAATTTCTGACTTATTTTTAGAAAGGATAGATAAACTGTTAAATTATCCTGAAACTTGTCCGCATGGAGGAGTTATTCCAAGAAATTATATTTATAAAGAAAAGTATAATGACTCATTACTTGAATATGATGAAGGAGACATAGTAAACATTAAACGTGTTCGCGATAGAACGGATTTACTTGTTTATCTATCCAGTAAGCATATTTCAATTGGAGATAACATTGAAATAGTATCCAAAGATAAAACCAATAAAGTCATGATTATAAATAATAATACAACTATGACGATTCTAAGTTATGATAATGCAATGAATATATTTGTGGAGAAAAATTAAACAAACCGTCATCTATTCAACTTGAATATGATGAGCCGTTTTTAAATCATAAATTTGTATATTAAATATAAAGAGAAACCGTTAATCATAATCCAAAATAGACTATAAAATAATGTTGGTAAATGTGTCAATTCAGCTAAAGTATTACCATCCCAATGTGTTTTTACTCTTTGGAAAGTCAATAATATAATTGTCCAACTAGATTGCAAAACTTCTCCTAATAGGACACCTAAGATAAGATGGCATAGGAGGACTACGATATAAAAAATCATAAATTGATTATTGTCTTGCAATAAAAAATACAATAATGAAATTAAAATGATTAAAACGATAATGGGAGACAATTTTCGAGATGTTAAATTAAGGTAATACACAAATATCAAACTATATAAGATTAAAAATAAGCTTGGATAGTTAAAATGAATGGTCCAAAAACCTATCATTAACATGATTGGTGGCATGACATATCCACCTAATGTCGTAATACATTGTCCAGTAACTGATTTAGATTGTGTTATTGCATAGCCTTGTTGTAACGTTTCTTTACGTTCACTAGGGCGTACAACAATGACAAGATCTTTAGCATGCCCCCCACTTAACTTATTAAATAGAATGTGACCCATTTCATGAGTCAGTACTGGAATATAATTTAAGTAAATATCTAAATATTGACTAAAAGAACAATGTCGATTTTGATGAATAATTATATAAAATATTGCTATAATAATGACTAAATAAATATTTAAGATAACAGTCGTAGTTAAAAATTGTTGCAAATAATCCATAATCAACCTCACGTTAATAGTATGACTTCTATTATAAATCATTAAGATAAACTGGACCTTTAGACTTTAGACGTATTTTTGAATACAATGACAAAAATAATATATGATGAATAAGTTGAGGTTATTATAAATTCATTACAACATATAAAGAGGGTAAGAAAGCAGGGAGTTAACGTAAATGTATAGTTCAAAAAAGAAAAAAAACGATAAAGTAGATATATTAGGCGTACAATTCGATAATGTGACAATGTTGGATATGGTTGAAAATATTAAACATTTTTTTGAAAATAATACAAATGATAACTTGTTTATTGTAACTGCTAATCCTGAAATCGTAGTGTATGCTTCTGAACATGTAACCTATAGAAAGCTTATAAATAGTGCAAGTTATATCATTGCGGATGGTACAGGTGTAGTTAAAGCTTCTAATAGATTAAAACAACCATTAAAGCGACGTGTACCAGGTATTGAACTTATGGAAGAATGTATTAAATTTGCACACGAGCAAAGTCAAAAGGTATACTTGTTAGGATCAAAAAATGAAATTGTTGCGCAAGCACAACATAAATTACAACAGAAATATCCTAATGTTACTTTTGAGTATCATCATGGGTATATTGATCTGTCAGATGAAACTGTAGTGAAAAGAATTCAACGTTTCAATCCTGACTATTTGTTTGTTGGAATGGGCTTTCCAAAACAAGAAGAATGGATTCAAAAAAATGAAAGTAATTTTAAGCATACAGTAATGATGGGGGTAGGTGGCTCGTTAGAAGTGTTTAGTGGTACTAAAAAAAGAGCGCCCCGTCTTTTTAGGAATTTAAATATTGAATGGGTATACCGATTACTTATTGACTGGAAGCGAATAGGTCGTATAAAAAGTATTCCTAAATTTATGTTTAAAGTTTGGAAATTGCAGAATAAGAAGAAAAAATAAAAGAGGATGAGACTTAAGCCTATGAATCGCTTAGGTCTCTACCTCTTTTACTTTACAACAAACCGTTTTTCATCAAGTTGTTGTCTAAATGCTTTTTGATCTTTTTTAGATTTTTTCTTAAAATCTTTTAAAAATTGCTCATATTTAGGTAACACTGTATCTAATTCACCAAATTCTTTTAGCTTTCCACCTTCAATCCAAGCGATTTTAGTACAGAATTCACGCACTTGTCTGATATTATGACTTACAAAGAAAATCGTTTTATTTGCTTCTTTAAACTCATATATTTTATCTAAACATTTTTGAGTAAATGTTTGATCGCCAACAGATAGTGCTTCATCGATAACTAAAATGTCAGGATTAATCGTTACATTGATAGAGAAACCAAGTTTCGCACGCATACCGCTTGAATAGTTTTTAACAGGTTGATAAATGAATTCGCCAAGCTCACTAAATTCAATAACTTGAGGCATAAGTCTTTTAATTTCTTTCTTTTTAAACCCCATACAAAGCATTTTAAATTCAATATTTTCAATGCCCGTCAGTCTCCCATTTAAACCGGCATTAATGGCGATGACACTTACTTCACCATGACGATCTATATTTCCAGAACTTGGAGATAATGAACCACCAATCATATTGCTTAACGTGGATTTTCCTGAACCATTTATACCTACTAAACCAATCACATCACCTTCATAAGCAGTAATAGACACATCATTTAAAGCAAAGAAGGTTTTGTTTTTATTTTTAGGAATTAACGCATCTTTGATACGTTCTTTATTATTGCGATATATTCGATATTCTTTTGTCACATGATTTATGTTAACAGATACGCTCATGATTTTTCCTTTCTTATGATTTATTATATAGATTATAATACATCACTCAATAGTTGTTAAATTTATTAACCTAGTGTAAAGTGTATATGAGATTTTGTATCTTTTTTGTAAACAATATATTAATTTTACTTTCTTTTCTGAATTAAGTCTATCCTAATAAAATTTTCGACGAATAAGTTGCGTAAATATATAATGGATTTATATGAATCATTTTAAACGTTGATTTAGAAATTTTATAATAAAACGATTTTAATCAGTAGTTAAAGAAATTAAAAGCCATTATGAATTTACAATTGAAAGTGTGGTTTATTTCAATGTCGGCAGTAGGAACTGTTTTTAAAGAACATATAAAAAACTTTTATTTAGTGCAACGACTTGCACAATTTCAAATTAAAATAACAAATACAAATAATTACTTAGGTATGGCTTGGGAATTACTTAACCCAGCACTTCAAATTATGGTGTATTGGTTTGTCTTCGGTATGGGAATTCGTAGTAATCAACCGATACATGGCATTCCATTTATTTTATGGTTACTAGTAGGAATTAGCATGTGGTTCTTTGTTAACCAAGGTATTCTTGAAGGTACGAAATCAGTATCTATGAAGTTTAACCAAGTAGCGAAAATGAATTTTCCTTTATCAATTATTCCAACTTATATCGTAACAAGTAAATTTTATGGCCATATTGGCTTATTAGCACTTATTATTGCAATTTGTATGGGAAATGGTATTATGCCGTCTATCCATATTGTACAATTGTTAATTTACGTACCACTAACATTTTTCTTTGTGGCTTCTGTAGCACTTTTTACTTCAACACTTGGAATCATTGTTCGTGACACACAGATGATTATGCAAGCATTACTAAGAATTTTATTCTATATGTCTCCTATTTTATGGATACCAAAAGATACTGGAATTAGTAGCGTAATTAATGACATTATGAAATTTAACCCTGTATACTTTTTAGCTGAGTCTTACCGTGCAGCAATTTTATTCCATCAATGGTACTTTATTGAACATTGGAGATTACTTCTTTATAATATTATTATTATTTTAGTATTCTTTGTATTAGGGTCTATATTACATCGTAGATATCGAGATCATTTTGCAGATTTCTTATAAAATGTGTGCTAGATAAATCAATACTTACATTTATTAGTAGAGAGCCTGAAATGTATTAGATTGCATTTCAAGCTCTTTAGTATATATATCATGAATAAATATAAAATATCGACGATGTCGATAGAGATGTATGTGAAAAGGATAAGGAGTAGAGACAAAATCAATGTATTTCTGTCCTACTCTTTCTTTATAAATTATTTTATTAACGAGTAAGGGGATTAAATGATGACAAGAGTAGTGATAAAAAATATTTATATGACACTTATTACTATCGTAAACCAAATTTTTAGATTTAAACGACTAAAATCGAATCATATTGCGATTTTAATGACATTTCCCGAAGACGTTATGCCAATAATTGAGCAATTAAATCAGAAAGGTTATGAATTAACAGTCATTGCTAAAGAAAAAGAATGGGCTAAGCTAAAGCAATTTAAAAATGTATCTTTTGTTCCTGCAGGAAATAATCATATAGTGAGACATATCAAGACGATAAGTACAGCAAAAGTGATTGTGATTGATACATATTATCTTATGCTCGGAGGGTATCATAAGAAAAAAGGACAGACCATCATCCAAACATGGCATGCTTCAGGTGCTTTAAAAAATTTTGGTTTAACGGATCATCAAGTAGATTTAAATAATAAAAAAATGGTTCAACAATATAAAAGCGTTTATAAGGCTACTGATTATTATTTAGTCGGTGGAGAAGAGATGAGTAAATGTTTTGAAAGTGCTTTTGACGCTAAGCGCACTCAAATGCTTAAGTTGGGTCTACCTCGATTAACCAAATATTTTAAACTAGACCTTAAGACGGAGCAAAAAAAGTTAAAAAAATATTATAATATTCCTAATAAATTAGCATTATATGTGCCTACTTATCGTGAAAATCAAATGGATAATCGTCAAATTGATAAAGTATATTTTGAAAAGCAATTACCCAACTATACTCTCATTAATCAACTTCATCCATCAATCCCTAATAGTGAGCATATTGCGCCAACATCAGAACTAATAATGATGGCTGATATTATTATTAGTGATTATAGCTCTCTACCAATAGAAGCTAGTTTACTCAATAAGCCTACATTATTTTATGTATTTGACGAAGAAGAGTATGAAGAGGTACGTGGATTGAATCAATTTTATCGCGATATTCCAACATTTTATAAAGTGAAACATATAGATGAATTAGTGACTAAGATTAAATATAATGAAAAAGAAATAAAACCATTATTTAAAAATTGGCATAAATATAATAGTGAAAAAAGCTTAGAAAACGTATTGAAATTTATTGAAAAGTTGGTGAAAGAATGAAATTAGCGGTTATTATTCCAGTATACAATGCTGAAAATACAATTCGAAAAGCAGTTAAATCGATTGATACAACACATGACGTAGAAATTATTTGTATTAACGATGGATCAACAGATCGTACAAAACAAGTGTTAACTGAATTGCAAAAAGAAGTTAAACATCTCATTGTTTATCATCAAGACAATCAAGGAGCGGCAAAAAGTAGAAATATGGGTCTTTCTGCAATGTCAGATGATATCGATGCGTTTATGTTCTTAGATGCAGATGATCAATTTTTACCTGGAAAAATGGATCAAATGATTCAATATTATGAAAAAAATGAGCATCTAGATATTGTGATTGGGCAAATCGGTAGAGGATTGAATGGCGACTGGAAAGTTATTCCAACACACGAAGACATTCATCGTGAAGCAATAGTTTCTTTAGCAGAAGCGCCAGAAATACTTCAATCTATTGGACCAGGTGGCAAGTTATTCAAAGCTAAATTTAATACACTAAGATTCGATGAAGATGTAGTATTTTGTGAAGAACATACATTTGTCACTCGTGCTTATTTAATGGCAAGGGATATCCAACTAGTTCCTTTTATAGTATATGGATACAATGAGCGAGAAGGTTCTATTACAGATCAACGTGCAGATACGTTTATATCTTACTTAGAAGATGCTAGAAAAGTTCGATGTGAAGTCATGGATATGTTATTACTTGTCAACGAAAAAGCATATTATAGTTATCGAATGGATGACTTAATTGTCAGCTATCTCATTCAAGCATATTTAATAAAATACAGTAAAGTGACACTTCAAATTATAGACAAAATCACTCAATATATCAGAGATATGCAACATACAAATTATTCTGGAGAAGCGTTGTTTAGAATAGTACAAGCCGTAGAGCAAAGTGCGACTCATTGGACACGTGAGACATATGAGTTATGGAGACATACACTTATTGATGTAGGAATTGGGAGACCTGGTTTTTTACGTTTTCAAGCACAAGTAATGCCTAAAAAATTAGCATTCAGTGGAAAGCAATCATTGAAACGTATAATGAATAAGTAAATGAGAAAGGATCTGGTCAATATAAAATTAATGGTATGTTAAATATATTTATGCTAAATTAAGATTATTAATTAATGTTAAATATTTGTAAAGGAGAAAGGAAATATGAGAAGAGTCATTACATATGGTACATATGATTTATTACATTATGGTCATATAGAATTACTAAGAAGAGCTCGTGAAATGGGTGATTATTTAATTGTAGCTTTATCTACAGATGAATTTAACCAAATTAAAAATAAAAAATCTTATTATGATTTTGAACAACGTAAAATGATGTTAGAATCTATTCGTTACGTTGATTTAGTGATTCCAGAAGATGGATGGGGTCAAAAAGAAACAGACGTTGATCGTTATGATGTTGATGTGTTTGTTATGGGCCATGACTGGGAAGGTCAATTTGACTTCCTAAAAGACAAATGTGAAGTTGTATACCTAAAACGCACGGAGGGTATTTCAACAACTAAAATTAAACAAGAGCTATACGGAAAAGATGCAAAATAATAATGTATTGAAGGCATATATAAACGCCTTAGAAGTTTAGCTATGTCTCAATCTTTGATTAAATCAAGTAGATAACAATAATTTGTTTGATTTGACTCATCCTTTTGGGAGTGAACAGTGAATTCAAAACGAATTCTAGGGCACTCCTATTTTTATGTAATAAAACATTTTAAATAAAATGCTATACTAAGAACAATCAATCAAATTACCAGTTAAAATACATTTTAATGTACATTTAAATTAGGATAAACACTAAATATAATATCAAAAATACAAATACAAATTGATGATTAAAGAGGTTTATTTATGAAACAACACAATCCATTATTTTTTCTATTTAAACGATTGTCTTGGCCTTATGGTTTAATAATAACTGCTGTTATCATTTCTTCGTTAGGAAGTCTTAGCGGATTATTGATTCCACTGTTTACAGGTCGCTTAGTAGATAAATTTTCTACTAATAATATTAATTGGAATATTGTCGTTCTATTTGCAAGTATATTTATCATTAATGCATTACTTAGCGGTTTAGGTATTTACCTCTTAAGTAAAATTGGAGAAAAAATGATTTATGGTATTCGTTCATTATTGTGGGAGCACATGATTAAACTGAAAATGCCATTTTTTGACAAAAATGAAAGTGGTCAGTTGATGAGTCGTTTAACTGATGATACTAAGGTCATTAACGATTTTATCTCTCAAAAATTACCACAATTACTACCAGCTATTATCACATTGATTGGTTCTATTATTATGCTGTTTATTATGGACTGGCAAATGACTTTACTGACTTTCATAGCTATTCCAATATTTATGGGTATTATGATTCCACTTGGAAGACGTATGCAAAAAATTTCAAAACATACCCAAGCAGAAATTGCCAATTTTAGTGGGTTATTAGGTCGTGTATTGACAGAAATGCGTTTAGTAAAAATTTCTAATACTGAACAAAAAGAATTAAATAATGCACATTATAACTTAAATGAAATATATAAATTAGGTTTAAGACAAGCAAAAATAGTAGCGATTATTCAACCTATTTCAAGTGTAATTATGTTATTAATGATAGCCATTATTTTAGGATTTGGTGCCATTAGAATTGCTACAGGTGCTATTACAGCAGGTGCTTTAATAGCTATGATTTTTTATGTGATGCAGTTATCTATGCCGCTTATGAACTTATCTACACTCGTTACTGATTACAAAAAAGCTGTAGGTGCAAGTCAACGTATTTATGAAATTATGCAAGAACCCGTTGAACCGATGGAACAGTTAAAACCCATTGCTAATATCAACATTGAGAATGGAGCACTTGAATTTAATAACGTAGAATTTAAATATGATGTAAAAACGATTCTTGATCATGTATCATTTCGTATACCTCAGGGTGACATTAGTGCTTTTGTTGGTCCTTCAGGTTCTGGGAAAAGTACTATTTTTAATTTAATTGAACGTATGTATGATATCGATAATGGTGATATTACATATGGCAATGAAAGTATTTATGATATTCCAATTACAAATTGGCGTAGCAAAATTGGATATGTCATGCAGTCAAACTCTATGATGACAGGAACAATTCGAGATAATATCTTATATGGTATTAACCGTAATGTCTCTGATGAAGAACTAATTAAATATGCAAAACTAGCAAACTGTCATGACTTTATTATGCAATTTGATGAAGGATACGATACATTAGTGGGCGAACGTGGATTAAAACTGTCCGGGGGGCAACGACAACGTATTGATATCGCTAGAAGTTTTGTGAAAAATCCAGACATATTGTTACTTGATGAAGCTACTGCAAATCTTGATAGTGAAAGTGAACAAAAAATTCAAGAAGCTTTAGAAGTATTGATGAAAGGTAGAACAACAATAGTGATTGCACACCGTCTGTCTACGATTAAAAAGGCAGGTCAAATTATTTTTATTGATCAAGGACGTGTGACAGGTGAAGGTACACATGACGAATTAATGAAATATCATGAGAAATATCATCAATTTGTGACTACACAAAATTTAAATAAATAATGGATGTCGAACATCCAAATATCACGATGATAAAGTAATCTATAATTTTACAGTGTAGATGAAAAAATCTTAGACTGATAAGATATAGTTAGTACACAAACACATTGCTTAAAAATTAATTGAATAAACATAAATAAAATTGGAGAGAATGATATTGAATAAACTATCAATAATTATTACATATTTTAATAGTGAAGAATATATTGAAGATTGTATTAATAGCTTAAAAACTCAAAGAAATCAAGATTTTGAGATCATTATTGTAGATGATGGTTCTACGGATCATTCAACACAAATCTTAAATAAAACGTTAGCATCTTATGATAAAGATGTGACGTTTATTCAACTTGAAACAAATACTGGTCATGCACATGCTAGAAATATCGCTTTAGACTTAGCAAAAGGTCAATACGTGATGTTTTTAGATGCGGATGATCAATTAGCCTCATATGCTATTGAATATTATTTAAATCATATTAATGGTTTAGATACATTAATTGCACCGGTACACAAATTTACAATGCAACGTCCTCAATATGTAGATAAAGATAAGATACGTTTGCAGTATCGATCACATCATTCATATCCTAATTCAATTTTACGAAAAGAAACTGCATGTAATATTTTATTTAGAAATGCAATTATTAAAGCACATGACATTAAATTTAATGAAGATTTAAGCATTTTTATTGATAATTCATTTGTATTAGAGTATCTGAAATATGCTGAACATTTTGTTAGAATTGTTAATTTTCCGTTTTATTATCGTGGTGAAGTATATGATCCATTTAATGGTAATACATTAAGTGATCAAGATTTTATTGATAAATTTGAAGACTATACAAATAGTTTCTTTGATGCTATACAAAGAACTACAAATAAAGAAGTTAAGAAATTTTTAGTCCAAAGAATGAAAAATGAAATTAAAAAAGGTTTTGATCCTTCGCTTAGAGATATTAAAGCAAGATATATTGCTTTAGAACACACTCTAGTTAAAGTAGTAAAAGCACTAAAATGGAATATCATTAAAGATGGTAAGTTGTTATATAATCTTGAAATCATGTTTTTATCTATGGACGACATTGAGAATGCAAGATATGTGAATGAATTACGTAAAAAAACACGTTTATTTAAAAGTATTCTTACAAACAGTAAGATGAAAGAACGTGCTAAATATCAACTTACTGATAATGAAAATATGGTAGATCCACATACGATTGTATTTGAGTCATTTGGTGGTAAAAATTACAGTGATAGTCCAAAGTATATATATGAATATATGCAACAACACTATCCACAATATAAATATATTTGGGTCTTTTCTAAGCCTAATAACAATATTATTCCTGGAAATGCAACTAAAGTGAAAAAAGGATCCAAAGAATATTATGAGGCTTATGCTAAAGCGAAATACTGGATTTCGAATGCTCGATTACCATTGTATTTAAATAAAAAAGAGAATCAAATGTATATTCAAACTTGGCACGGTACACCGTTAAAACGTTTAGCAAATGATATGAAAGTGGTAAGAATGCCAGGAACAACAACAGCAAATTATAAAAAGAATTTTTATACAGAAGCATCTCGTTGGAATTATTTAGTATCTCCAAACCGTTATTCTACGGATATCTTTAAGTCTGCTTTTTGGATGAATGAAGAAAGAATTTGGGAAATTGGCTATCCAAGAAATGATGTATTAGTTACAAGACAAAATGATACTGAGTATATAGAACAAATTAAAAAAGATTTAAATTTACCAAAAGATAAAAAAGTCATTATGTATGCGCCAACTTGGAGAGATGATGAATTCGTTAAAAAAGGTCAATATTTATTTGATTTGAAAATAAATTTAGCTAATTTAAAAGAGCAAATTGGAGATGACTATGTCATTTTACTAAGAATGCATTATCTTATTGCAAATGCATTAGATCTAACTGGATACGATGACTTTGCTATTGATGTTTCAAATTATAATGATATTTCAGAATTATATTTAATATCTGATGCGCTTATTACTGACTACTCGTCAGTGATGTTTGATTATGGTATTTTAAAACGTCCTCAATTTTTCTTTGCTTATGATATCGAAAAATACGATAAAGGTCTTCGTGGCTTCTATATGAATTATATGGAAGATTTACCAGGAGAAATTATTACAGATGAATTTAAACTTGCTGAAGAATTAAAACATTTAGATACACATAAAGAAAAATATAAAGATAAAATTGAAGCGTTCTATAATGATTTTTGTTCAATTGAAAAAGGTCAATCTTCTAAATTTATAGCAGACTATATTCATATTGATATTCATGAAAATGAATCATAAAATCAAATGACATAAAGAATGGGAAAAATTTACTTTGAATTCGTTTTCCCATTCTTTTTCTATATAACCGTATTAAGTTTAAATGGTATTTATGATAAATAACATCAAAAAAGAAAAATAGACAATTATTTTATTAAATATGTTATTTTAACGAACATTTTCTCGTGGTATAATGTTAAATGTATTTTTTACAGAACATTAGTTGTTATTTTATGAAAATAGTACGGTTCTATTTAAGGGTAATGTGATACATATTAATTTTAAAATGTGGGTAGGTGTCTTATGTTTTTACTAATAAATATCATTGGATTACTTGTGTTTTTAGGAATAGCAGTTTTATTTTCTAGAGATCGCAAACATATTCAATGGAAGTCTATATTAATCTTAGTTCTTTTAAATGTATTCTTAGCATGGTTCTTTGTATATTTCCAAATTGGAAGATCGATTGTTGAAGGTTTAGCAGCTGCCATTGCTTGGGTTATTCAATCAGCTCATACTGGAACAGGTTTTGCATTCAGTAGTTTTACAAGTGGTAAACAAATGGATATGGCAGTGAGTGCATTATTTCCAATTTTATTAGTTGTTCCACTATTTGATATTCTTATGTATTTTAATATTCTTCCTAAAATTATTGGAGGAATTGGTTTTGTACTTGCGAAAATTACACGTCAACCTAAATTTGAATCATTCTTTGGTATCGAAATGATGTTTTTAGGAAATACAGAGGCGCTTGCAGTCTCTAATGAACAACTTAAGCGTATGAACGAAATGCGTGTATTAACAGTTGCAATGATGTCAATGAGTTCTATTTCTGGAGCTATTGTAGGTGCCTATGTTCAAATGATTCCTGGTGAATTAGTGTTAACGGCGATTCCTTTAAATATTATTAATGCAATTATTGTCGCTTCTATTTTAAATCCTGTTACTGTTGAAGAAAAAGAAGATATTATCTATAGCATTAATAATGATGAAAAAATTGAACGTCAACCTTTCTTCTCATTTTTAGGAGATTCAGTATTAAATGCAGGTAAATTAGTATTAATTATTATCGCTTTTGTTATTAGTTTTGTCGCGTTGGCTGATTTTTTAGATCGTTTTATTAATTTGATTACTGGATTAGTAGGCAGTTGGATGGGTATGAAAGGTAGTTTTGGTTTAAACCAAATCTTAGGCGTCTTTATGTATCCATTTGCTTTATTGCTTGGCTTACCATGGGGTGAGGCATGGATAGTGGCACAACAGATGTCCAAAAAAATCGTTACAAACGAATTTGTAGTTATGGGTGAAATTACAAAAGTAATTGACACATATAGCGCACATCGTCGTGCAGTGATATCAACATTCTTAGTTTCATTTGCAAACTTCTCTACAATTGGGATGATTGTTGGTACATTAAAGGGTATAGTTGATAAGAAAACATCAGATTTTGTTTCAAAATATGTACCGATGATGTTATTATCAGGTATTTTAGTTTCACTACTTACTGCAGCATTTGTTGGTTTATTTGCATGGTAAGGTATTAAAATTTAAATTATTTTATAGTCAACCATTAGGAGTGAACATTGAATTCGAAAAGAATTCTATGTCACTCCTATTTTTATTATTCATTTTATTACATGATAAAAACCAAGCATGCAAAGTGAGGAGACACTTTATATACTTGGTTTTTATGGGAAATGAATATTAATGTACTTGTAACGGTAAGGACTAGGTACTGT
>OAWQ01000222.1_pt1 | contig 19242 bp, 18 predicted proteins | sample 1476961 | NCBI WGS metagenome assembly OAWQ01 (sample SAMEA2580247, study PRJEB22360) | human gut metagenome | biome: human gut; feature: human-associated habitat; material: faeces | place: Denmark | collected 2008/2010
ATACATATGTATGTTATATTAATATAAAAATAAGCACACATATGTATGCTTATCACATATTAACGATGAGGAGCTTATACAAGCTCAATCACATCATATAGAAGAATTAGAGCGAACAGTCAAACATTATCAACCTCAAGTAGACACATTCAAACGTATGTTAACGCATATCGATAGTACAGGATATATTAATTTTGGGAGTTATAAAAATGATCGGTTATTGCTTAATCAAATTAGAAACAGTAAAAGAGACTAGTGATTTGGCTAGTCTCTTTTACTGTTTCTAATTACACTTTAAAATCTACTTTGTAATAGATTTTCTATGATAAAAAGTAATATTTAATCGCTAGATATTTAAATCTTTAATTAAATTTATTTATTCTATTAATATTTTGTAAAATTAAGTGAAGTAAAATATATCTATGATATGTTTTAAATGTGATTAATTCAAAGGAGAATTAAGTTGATGAAGAAACAATTTTTACTTGCTTCTGTTCTTACTCTTGGCATTAGTGGCTTAGGAACTATAGGCTATGCACAGGCATCTATGACAGACGCTCATGGAGGTTCTGAAAATGTAGATAACTCTCATGGTTTAAAAGCTTCAAAAACCTATGATAATAATATTTCTACTCGTTCAATAAAACAAGGTAAAAAGTCAGGAGGATACTGGGTAAGAGGGACTACAAGCAAAACTGTTAAATCAAATTATAAACATTATAGACACAAAGGCCATGCTTCAGTTATAAATGGAAGTGGAAGTGGAAGTGGAAATGGAAATAGTGGCGGCTGGAAGAAGCCGGGTCATTGGTCTAAATCTTCTGTGAAAAAAACATGGTCTGGAAATAAAGCTTTTTATGATCACACATAATCATATTATTAAATAAGCAAGAAATTAAGACAGAAAATTCTCTATAAAACGAATTTTCTGTCTTAATTCATGCTATGAAAGGTATTTATACATATGAAAAAATTATTATTATTTTTATTGGTCTCAATCACATTGATATTCAGTTTAGGCATCGCAAACTCGGCAAAAAACCTTTCTTTTTATCAAACCATCATAAAAGACCATGATCATTTCGTTTATAATGTTCCGGGAAAAGAAAAGAAACATACTCGGGATGCGCCTCAATACTTTAATAAAATTGCCAAAAATCATCATGTTGGTTTAACTAAAGTTACATATTTCAACGATAATCGTATTCTTTTTAATACAAATGAAAAAAGATTACTTAATAAAAGAGATAATCATCATCAGTTACATATATTTGATAGTAAAATGCATATCGATGTTGAAAATATAACAACTACAAAACATCTGTCTGCAGTAGGAATGTATTATATAAAAGGGGATCCTAAAGATAAAGCGACTGTGCTTTCACTCATGAACAAATATGCGGGGGACACGATCAAACAGGAAAATCCTAGCTTGCTATCTTATTTAACTTTAGATCAATATACTTTAGCATTAGTTTTCTTATTAAGTCTGTTAATTTTTATCGTTTATTGTCACTACTTACAACGTAATAAACAAAATTATAAAATGCTTTCAGATTTAGGATATGACCTAACTCATCACTTTATGTTTGTAATGCGAGATTTGAAATGGATATTTTTAAGTTATGTTTTACTATCTATTGGAACTACGCTGATCACTTACTTAGCGATTTATAAAGACTTACATATCTTACAATTATTAGCTGTCGTATGTTCCGTTATGGTTTTAACATTGATTGCACTAAGTTGCATTACAATCCTTCTTTTAATGATATATCAAAAAAATTTTTATAAAAATCAAGTCAAACCTAATGTCAACCTAATAATCTATCTTTATATTTTACTTGCCATCGTAATGGGTGTCTTTTTAACGACTTCAACACACCAAGTCATAAAAAATAGTCATGATTTTCAGTCTAAAATTCCTTCACTTAAGGGTTGGAAAAATACGAAAGATGTATATCAACCTAATGTTCAAGACAATGGGGCAGTGTATAACAAGGAAATTGAAATAGCACAGGATAAAAGATTTGATCGTTTATTAAAAAGTAAAGAAAATCCAGGTTTTTTAATAGATACTGAAAATTTTACAAGTGAAGACGGAGAACTTCCATTATATAAAATGAATGAAGAAGAAAATAACAGTATAGAACCTGATGGTAAAACAATAATCGTCGATCCCAATTATCTTAAACGACATCATATGGTTACGCCTCAAAGTGAAGACGTTTTGAGATACATTCAACATGATAAATATACGAGAAATATATTGGTACCTATTAAGTTCAAACGTTATGAACATAAGATTAGAAAGAACTTTACAAAAGATTTTAAATTTAAACGCACGTTATATGATGATATCCGGAAAGATCATGCTCCTGCGCATATTAATATTATTTATGTAAAAAACAGTTCAAAGTATCCTACGTATAATAGTGATGCAGGGGGCAAGAACAATAAAATAGAGGCTCCTATTGCGATAGTTGAAACAGGTAATACGCATGTCAGAAACAATGCACATTATATGGATGACTGCTATTTCTTTGAGAGTAAAAAAGATAATCCTTATGATACTTTGAAACCACTATTAAAAAAATATGGTTTACTGGACGATATAATTTCTATTAATTCGGTCTATGACACGAAGGTCGATGATATTAACGATATCAAGAAAGAAATTATTAAGTATGTTCTACTAGCACTTATTACGTTAATTTCATTTATTATTGCTATATTTACAGCTATCCATTTATATTTTGTTAATTGGAAGCATGCAATATTTATTAAATATAATCTAGGATATTCCGTTTGGAATAACCACAAGTATGCATTTCTATTATTAGCATTTGTTAACATACTGTTACTTGGTATGTTTTTACAAAAGTATCCTATAACCAGTTTATTGATCTTTATTAGTTTGCTTATTTTTGAAATGATCGTCATCTCTATAGAATTTTTAATACTCAATCAGAAGAATAACAATGCTATTTTGAAAGGAAAAGAGTAATCATGATCCAATTAAAGAATGTATCTAAATCATTTAAAGATATCTATATTTTGAAAAATATAAACCTTACTATTAAAGAAAAAGCATTTGTTGTAATTAAAGGAAAAAGTGGTCAAGGAAAGTCTACATTGCTAAATATTTTAGGTTTATTAGAAACACCTACTGAGGGTCAAATAATTTATAAAAATCAATCTATTGCTTCAAAGTCACAAATTAGAAAGTTTAAAAAAGAAGATATTGCCTATATTTATCAAAATTATGGCTTATTAGAAAATAAAACAGTATTAGCAAATCTTATGTTACCATTAAATATTTCTAAAAAAGATATGCCTAAAATTATCGAAATTATTCAATCTGTCGGATTACCGAAAGAGATACTTAAACGAAAAGTTTATACTTGTAGTGGTGGAGAGCAACAACGTATTGCTATTGCAAGAGCGATTCTTAAAAATCCTACCGTTATATTTGCTGATGAACCCACGGGTAATTTGGATGAGAAAAACGCTCATGATGTTATCAATATTTTCCAATATTTAAATAGACAAGGTGTCACAATCATTATGGCTACACACAGTCAAAACTTTTTTGATATAGGTACAGAATTAATTGATTTAGATGTTCAAAATGCATAATCTATACAAAAGCACTACCTATAATACTTAATTATGTTACTTTTCTTTGATTTCATCGTTTATTAGAACACTTTGATAATACATCATTTATGAACTTCAGTACATATCATGTGATAATCGATCATTAAAAAATACGATTAAATGATTAAAAGAACAATAAAAAAGAAAGCGGCTAATAATCATATTATTAGCCGCTTTCAAACTGTCAATAAGCGCTCTTTTCAGATACTTTATTTATCTAACTCTACTGTTTTTACCTTTGGTATTTCTGGAAGAAATGCATACTTAATCTTTATAAATAATGAAGCTGGCTTTCCATTGATATCAATACGATAATAACCTGTATGTCCACTTCCTTGATTATCAGATTTTCCATCTATAGAAATTTTATTTTGTTTTTTTAAGAATTGATACGTTTTATTATCTTTAGCAATCTTTTTTAATTTCTTAACATCTTCATGTTTAACATAATTATTTAATTGCTTTTCACTTGAATGACATGCCCATGAATCAAAAAAGAAAAAGTTTACAAAAATATAACAAATTACTAAAACAATTATTATACCAATACCATAGAATACTTTTTTCATTAAAGTTCACCTAGTTTTCAAAAAATTTTTTATAATTTATGATAACTTAAAAGTGTATATTTTTTCTACATAATATATTTAATTTTCAAGGAGATGTAAAAAAGTTGAAAAATTTCGCAAAACTAATTTTGGTGGGCGTTTTAGTATCGGGAACAGGGATAGCGAGTGTACAAACAAATATAACTCACGCAAAAGAAAATTACGAATCGACTCCTCAAACTGTTAAATTAGTTGGGACTTATGATGCTTCTCAAGTTGATTCCAAAACGATGAAACAATTTAAAGAAATTGAAAAAGAAGATAATAATTTCCACATAACTAAATATGGAAATAAAGTCGTTGTAGAAGACAAATTACCTAATCCAGAAAATAAAACTTCAAGTTATTCAGCTGATGGTAGTGCTGAAAATAATACAAAAGTAATTAATTTCTCTGATTTTGTTGGTAATATGGATGGTAAAGATGATGGAAAAATACCGAATGGGATAACCTTTTATAGTGGTAAATCATATAACGGACAACACGATGGTCAAAAAGTAAAAAAAGGTGCTCATGTACATTGTAATAGATTTAATGGAACAAAATCTGATCATAGATACTGGTCAAAAAAACATCCTAGAGCTTATGTAGATTTTTATAAAAGTGACTGCTGGTATCACGCCAAAGCTTATAAATGTTCTTCCTTGGGAAAAATGACTACATGCGATGGTTTGAATAATATTTATAGAAAAGGTGTTAAAGATTGCTCATCATGGAAAGGTAAACCCAAACATAAAAACTGGCCTAAAACAGCATGGTATAGAAATTAAAAAATGAATAAAATCTTAAAAATATTAATAATTTCTATTATTGTTGTCATTATTATCTTAACAGTTTGGACTTTTAGTGTGATTACTTATCAGAAACATAAGAGTGAGGAAATTATCGATCACGTTATAAAACGTAAGGGTTGGAATAAAAAAATAAAAAACGAAAAAATGAGCTTTAATATTATGATGGGATATGCTGAAAAAGATATTATTTTTAAAGATCAACCACATAGTGAGTATGAGTATAATGTGACACCAGCACCAGTACCATGGACAGATGATAAAGAATATAAGGTGTGGGGGGAAACAGATTTACAAAAGAAAAACTCCTATTATAAATATCTTTTAGAATCAGAACCTTACAGAAAATAATATAAATGTATAACATAATAAAAAATAGAAGGCATTCATCTACCACCTAGAGACGCTGTAGACTTCTATCTAATTATGTTAAATAAAATGATATTGAAAGAAGAATAATATTGAAAAGAGAAATTTTAAAATGAAATGGTTAAAAATCATTATATTAACTTTATCTTTAGTTCCAATAGAATTTATAGGATTATTTACGGATTATCAAACAGGTTTATTAATAGGTTATATCCCGTTTATAATAGTTGCTATATTAATAAGTACATCTATTTTTAAATTCGGCTTAAAAAATAATATAAGTATTATAATAAGTAGATGCATTGGAACATTTCTTTCTTGGGAATGTGTTCATTGGTTTATGAGCCATTATGAGCCGGAATTTTACTTTGAACCTTTTATGGCTGACGATTTTGCATTATTTTTAGGAGCTCTTCATTTCATAGTTATTATGCTTATATATTTAGTTCTCTATGGTTTTTCTCATCGTAATAACTAACTATTTTGCTACCTATAATTGCAATATATCAACAAAAAAGATACTCAAAGTATGAGTACCTTTAAAATTTAAAAATAATTAATTCCCATAGCATCTCTGACTTCGTGAAGAGTTTGAGATGCTATTAATCGAGCTTGATTACTTCCATCTTTTAATATTTCATATATATAGTCCAGATTATTTTGATATTGATTTCTTCTATTTCTAATTGGTTCTAATTCTGCTTGTATGATTTCATTTAAGTATTTTTTAACTTTAACATCACCTAAACCACCGGCTTTATAATGTTCTTTCATTTCTGCTAAGTACTTTTTATCTTTACAAAAAGCATCTAAGTAAGTGAATACTGTATTATCTTCTATTCGACCAGGATCAGTAACTCGAATGTGATTAGGGTCAGTATACATAGACATTACTTTTTGTCTAATAATATCCGGAGAATCAGATAAATAAATGGCATTATTTAAAGATTTACTCATTTTAGCTTTTCCATCTATCCCCGGCAGTCTACCCATTCCTTTTTCGGGTAATAAAGCTTTAGCTCTTTTTAAAACATTTTGCTTATACGTATTATTAAAGGTTTTAACAATTTCATTTGTCTGTTCAATCATTGGTATCTGATCTTCACCTACAGGGATTATGGATGCTTTGAAAGCAGTAATGTCGGCAGCTTGACTAACCGGATAAATAAAGAAGCCTGTTGGAACACTATCACCAAAATTTTTTTCTTTCATTTCATTTTTGACTGTTGGATTTCTTTTTAATCGTGAAACAGAAACAAGATTTAAATAATGCATGGTTAATTCACTTAATTCAGGAATTTGAGATTGAACAAAAATATTAGATTTTATTGGATCTATGCCTACAGATAAATAATCTAATATGACTTCTATTAAGCTATTTTGAATCTTTTTAGGGTTTTTAGCATTATCAGTTAATGCTTGTTGGTCAGCTATCATAATAAAGTTGTTAAATTGGTCTTGTATTTCAACTCTTTTCTTTAGGGAACCGATATAATGCCCAATATGAAGTTTACCAGTAGGTCTGTCTCCTGTAAGTAAATTTTCTTTTTTCATTTCTATCGCTCCTTCATATTTTCATGTAAAATGATGAATTAGAAATAAGTATATAACCTTGTATTTTTTACTATTCTAACTTTAAACTTTAATCTAAACAAAGAATGTAAATGAATATCATATACAAAAGTACTACCTATAATAAGTAATTTATATTAACTAATAACAGAGGGACAAACGCTGAAATACCAGCGTTTGTCCCTCTTTGTCATCATTCCTCTTTATACAACTTTTATACATACCTTTAACGACACGTTTTCATATATTTTCATTTATGAACATTTTGTATGTTCCTTCAAAATCAAAAAACCTATTAAAATCAAGTTTTATTATACTATTAAAATCGTCTTATTTTTGGCGATAGATTCGACGAAAAAAGGTGTAGTGATGTACTTAATATTTATTAATTTCAGCATGGCTTATAGTGAAAAATTTGTAAATTCTACTGTCCAGAAGTTTAAAGATATTAGAGCTTTACACTTAAATTTTATGACTTTACTTATGTTTGTTACACTAAAATTGCTACTAAATAAATGTATCTTATTGCTTATTTTCTTTTTTGTAGCGTAAAATTTCTTTACTATACAAAAAACGCCAAATGCACTCAATTTTGATTACATTTTTTAATAGTAATAAAGTTTTAATATTAAATTAACAAGTATATGTTAGTATGAAAGTGTAATTCATTAGAAGGAGGTTTTTTCATGGAAGAACTAGCAAATTTTATTCATAGTATTACTGGAGTAAAAGATAACTTTATCGGTTTTGTTGGTGAACAACTTTCTAATATTCAACATAGTGGCGTGGAATTATTAGATGCTGCTTTATCAGCATTCGGATACAAATAAGATTAAAAAAATATATTATATAAAATTGTCTTTTACTCAGACGTAAATTTGACATCGAGAGGTACTTCATTGCCCTCTCGATTTTATTTTATCTTAATTTTTCTCGTAAATACTTTGTTTTTTTCTTTTAAACCTATTCTTTTTTCTAATGTAGTTTACACTAGTAATACAACCTACTACTATGCAAGGCGAAAGTACTTTAGTGAAAATAATCTAATTAAATCAATAATATTCTTTTCTCTAGCTATATATCCTCCAATAACTCCAATTCCTTTGTCCATGGTTTATTGAATGATATCTATTTTGTCTGATATACCTAGCAACTCATCATACCCTACTCCTGTTTTTTCCACACATATCTACTACATGAACTTCATCTAAAAAAGTTAAGGCATTGTATTTAATAGCTAAATTTACTATCTCTTTAATTCGATAAACATCATCATCCATAAAATAAATAGATTCAAATATAATTACTTTGAGTGTATCTTTTAAATAATTTTTTAGTTTTACCCCAAATTTGTACACAGATTTAGTAATCCTATTTGACACTGTCAAATAAACATTTCTAACAAAAATAGCTACCGAATGGAGTCATTTTTGTGCAGGATTCTCTCATGGTCTTTATTAAAATACTGAAGTTACATTATACACTTATTTCCCAGATTTTAGTTTTTCTATTAAAAATATTAATCAATATAAAAATTACATTGGTCTTTTAAAAGTTTTGAAAAATAAATTTTAAAGTGCTCTATAGCCTCTCTGTTGAACGAAAAAATTTTTGTTTTTTATATTCGAAATAATTAAATGTCCTAGAAAGGGCTTAAAATGCAAAATAAAAAGACTACTCAAAAATGAGTAGCCGGAGATAGTTATAATGTTATGCAATTAAAAATGAGCACTACATTAAGTATACCACATACATTTATGCCAAAAAAATTTATTGATTTAAAGCAAGTTTTCTTCTTCTAATTCCTCGATTGTTTCAATGAATATGTTTAAATCATTGAGGCAAACTACTTTCTTTTCTGGCCCTTTTGGTAATTTTAAATCTTTTAAAGTTTTACCACACATATGACATTGTCCTTGTATTTCACTTATATCTATCATGTTCTCATCAACAAACTGTATGTATTTTTCTATTTCTTTTTCGCTAAAATTACGCATTTTGATATTCCTTTTTAGAAACATTTTTAATGAGTTTCTTCTTGTCTTGATACTATAATATAAATAACGCCATAATCTCTGCTATTTACAAAGAACGCACCTCCAAAAAGTTAAGTTCTCAATATAACTTTCTTGACTAATATTCCAAGTTTTTTAAGAAGTTATTTTTTTATTTTTTGTTTTAACAATGACACTTTGATACGTTTTTATTCTCACAAATTATTTAAACTTCTCATTGAAAACATTGTAATTAGATATGTTTCGACGCCGCATATTCAATGCATGCGTTTCTTCCAGTTCTGATTTAATAGATTGCATTAAATAAGCTTGCATAGCTTCAACAGATTCATTTTTTGTAATAGCATAGCTTTAAAACGTTTTAAGACACTGACAATTTCAAACTCAACTTCTTCTAAACGGGAATATGTATCATGTGTATTATTAAAAGATTTCTTTCCTTTAAGTAAGATACTTTTAATAATACGAATCTCTCTAATTTCAAAATTGCTTAGATAGTCTTTAATTTGATTTGGTAATTCTTCGAGTATTTGAAATTTAAGTGCGTCATTATTAAATTTAGTGTTTTTATGATTTGTATAATTCGAATGACTAGGGAAATTATTTTTATTAAATTTATCATTCATATTATTATTTTCAGTTTCTTTATATTTAGTGTCATTAATATATTAATATTTATAATAATGGAAGAATTAAAATAAACTTCAAAGGCTTGTCTCATAAAAACTATAGAAAACAGACCTTTGAAGTTATATGCTAAACCAAAGTATAACTTTTATTTTTCAGTACATTGATTAGTGATGAAGTTTTTTTAGTATTAAATTATAAAACTGTTACTAAGAAGTAGTTTCTTTTTCCTTTTCTAATTATCATATATTTACCTTCGAAGTCACTATTAGGATTAACAAAAAAGTTAATATCAGTTATTTTTTCTCCGTTAATATTAATGGCACCATTTATTACATCCTCGCGTGCTTGTCTTTTAGATGGTTCACAATTTATTTCCACTAACCAATCTACTATATTTTTAGTTTCGTTAGTAGTATTGAATGAAGGCATATTTTTTAAACCTTGTTCGATTTCTTTTACTGTTAAATCTTTTACATTACCAGAAAATAAAGCTTGGGTGATTTTTTGTGCTTCTTGTAAAGCAGTTTCATCATGTACAAACTTAGTTACTTCCTCTGCTAATCTTTTTTGAGCCTCTCTTTTTTCTGGTTCATTTTTCACCTTTTCTTCCAGAAAATCAATTTCTTCTTTATCTAAGAATGTAAAGAATTTCAAGTATTTTATAACATCTCGATCGTCTTGATTTAACCAAAATTGGTAAAATTCATAAGGAGATGTACGCTTAGGATCAAGCCAAATAGCTCCACCTGCTGTTTTACCAAACTTAGTACCATCAGCTTTTAACATTAATGGAATAGTCAAACCAAATACCTTTGTATTGGTTCCTTCTTTTTTTCTAATTAAATCTAAGCCAGAAGTTATATTCCCCCATTGATCAGCACCACCAATTTGCAATTGCACATTGTGACTTTTAAATAAGTGTAGAAAATCAATAGATTGTAAAATTTGATAAGCAAATTCAGTAAATGAAATTCCTTTATCCAATCTACTTGCTACTATATCTTTGGCTAGCATAGTATTAATATTAAAATCTTTTCCGTAGCTTCTTAAGAAATCTAATAAAGTCAAACTAGATAACCAATCATAATTATTTACAATGGTAACATTCGCATCTTTGCCGAATAATTTTTTCATTTGACTTGATAGACCTTCAACATTTTTTTGGACAGTTTCAAGAGTTTGTAATGTTCTTTCGGAAGTTCTACCACTAGGATCGCCAATAGTACCAGTAGCGCCACCTATTAAAATAAAAGGCTTATGCCCTGCTAACTGAAATCTTTTCATCATCATAAAAGGAATTAAGTGGCCAATATGCATACTACCTCCCGTAGGATCAACCCCACAATATAAAGAGATACTATTATTCTCAACAAGTTCACGTAAACCTTCTTCATTTGTTTGTTGATTGATTGCGTCTCTCCATTGTAATTCATCAATAATATTCATAATAAACATCTCCGATTTAAATATTTTATAAAAAAGTCCCTAAGTCTTTAAAAGACTTAGGGACGATTTTTTCGTGGTACCACCCAATTTCATATATAGAAAATATCTATATACCTCAATAACCTATAACGTGGTTAAACGAATCTTTATAAAAGATAAGTGCTCCAGAATGTAATTCAAGCTAAAATATGTGTTAATTTTCACCACCCATTAACTCTCTAAAAGCAGTATAATAGCTCTACTGTTTCCTTCATTGCAATAAATTATTATTAAATATAGTATTACTCTAAAATTTAAAATAGTCAAGTTAGCTTAGACTTTATACTTTTTATTTTTTAATGTCAAGCCTAATAGTATAGTTATTATCGGACAAAGTAATGGAAAGAAAGCATACGGAAAATATGCTAAAGTACTGACTTTTAAAGCCCCCATAATGAAAGTTCCACTTACTCCCCATGGAATAATAGCATTTACTGCAGTTCCAGCATCTGCCAAAGTCCTTGTTAGATATTTTTTGGATAATCCTAGTGATTCAAACGAATCTTTAAAAGTTTTTCCTGGAAGAATAATAGATAAATATTGCTCACCGACTAATATGTTAATCATTATTGAACTTAGTGCAGTTAAGCCAATTAGTTTCGGTGCATTATTAACAAAATATTTTATTCTATTGATTAAAGTTGATACAATTTCAAATTTAATTAAAAGTCCACCTAATGCTAAAGCTAGTATTATCAAACAAGCTGAACCTAACATGCTCATTATACCACCACGCGATAAAAGGTTATCTAAACTTTGATCACCAGTATGAGCGACATAACCATTCATAACTGTATTAGATATCTTTTGAATAGTTAAACTAGGTTCATTAATAATAGATAGAATTATAGCTATTGTTGAGCCTACTAATAAAGTTGGAATAGCAGGTATTTTTTTCCAAGCAAATAAAAAAAGAAAAACTAATGGTAATAAGGTTATAACGGAAATATGAAAGTTACTATTTAATGTTTTAATCATTTCATCAAGACTATTTAAATTAGCATTACCATTTGGAGTCCCGATAAACATATAACCTAGGAAGCTAATAACAAATCCGGGTATAACAGTCCACATAACATTCATTATATGTGTAAATAAGTTAACTTCACCTATGCTTGCTGCTAAATTAGTTGTATCAGACAAAGGAGATATATTATTACCTAAAAAAGCTCCGGAAACTATTGCACCAGCGGTAATCGCATTATCAAATCCTAATATATGACCAATACCTAAAAAAGCTATACCCATGGTTGAAATAGTTGTAAAAGAGCTACCAACGGTTATACCTACCAAACTACAAACTATAAAAACAGTTGGCAAAAAGAATTTTACAGAGATGATTTTAAAACCATATGCCATGATTGTAGGAATCGTTCCTGACATTATCCATGTTGAAACTAATACACCTATTAATATAAAAATTATTATAGGAACTATACCAGAAGAAATACCAGAGATAATACCATTTTGTATTTCATCCCAAGAAAACCCTTTAATCCTACCATAGAATAACAAAAGCATAAAAACAAAAAGGATAGGTATATGAGGAGACAATTTTTGAAATATAATAAGATATCCTAATGTAGCGAGCAAAAGTAGTAGTATTGTTAAACTTTCTACAAAAGATACTTTTTTTGTTTCAATTTTTTTAGGATTCATAAACTCTCCCCTTATTTTAAATTAAAAACATTGAAAAATAAAAACCATTTTGTAATAAACTCATTATATGCTTTTAAAAACATAATATAAGTGGTTAATACAAAATGGCCTTTTTTTAATATATTAATTTAGTCTTCATTGTTAGCATTATCGCCATACAATTCTAAATCTTTTTGAGTTTCTGTTAACCACGTATCTTTTTTTACGTTATTAATTAGTAATGGTATAACAAACATGACAATAGTAATTAAACTAACTAATACACCAATAATCCAAGTAGAAGATACTAAAGTAGTAATAACTACTATGAGAATGCTTAATATTAGAACAATTGCTACAGTGTAGGCTTTTCCATTTCCTTTTCGACCTATTCTATAAGGTCTTGGAATATCTGGCTGATCTATTCTTAATTTTATTAAAGCTACAGCAATTAATACATAAACTATACTATAAATTATTGTAGTTGCATTTGTAAGGGTTAAGAAAACTGTATTTACATCTTCCATGACACCATATAATAATGCAAATAACGAAATAATTATAGACTGTGTTAGTACAACATTACGTGACACACCATATTCATTTTGTCTATGAAAATTAAATTTTGGAGGTAAAAATCCATCTCTAGCTACCTGAATAATTGTTTTTGATGGACCGGTAACCCAAGCTGATAATTGTAGTAAGACACCTATGAACACCATAAAACTAAATATATTAGCTATTATTGTAGGTAATCCCAAAATATGACAATATATTAATATTGGTTGTGTAATGTTTGATAATTCCATCTTGCCATTAGGTACGACATTGGCTACAAGAGCAGCATTAACTAAGTTTAGTAAAACTAAACCTATAAGGGAAATGAACACCCCTTTAGTATAATTTTTAGTAGCATCTTTTAATCTTGGCATAAAAACAGAAGACATTTCGATACCAACAAATATAAACATAATTCCAGCTAAATATTTAAAAGTTTCCATGTTTTGTAAATTAGGAACTACTTTAGACCATGAAAAAGAGCCTAAGTAACCATGTGATACAATTCCGACTTTGGCTAAAGCAAATGCTCCCATTATAAAAATTACTAAAACAGGGATATAAACACCTAACCAAACGCCTATATTACCTCCAACTTTTGCCATATCAAATTTTAAATTTAAGAATGTTATTATCCAATAAATAATCAAAATACATCCTAAAATAAACCAGTGGTTATTCCCTAAAGGAACATTTCCAAAAGTATTACCAAGTAAAGGTCCTAATGTTGATGCAACCATGACCATGCCGGGAAACATTTGAACCCATAACAGCCATGCAACAACAAATCCCCATTTATTTCCTAAAGCTGTTTTCACCCAAAGTTGAGGTCCACCTTCTTGAGGAAGCATTGTAGAAAGTTCCCCAGATATAAATGCAATAGGAGCAGCAAAAAACAGAACAGCAAAAATTATATATACAAGTAATGTCCATCCTGCGGCTGCTAATGTAGGTATACTACGCACTGTTGCACATAGTGCCATTGTTAAACCTATAAATGTACTTAAGCCGATTTTGTGTTGCTTACTCATTTTGAACACTCCTCATTAAAACAACAATTAATTTTAATTATTTAATTTTATAAATTTTTTCTAATTTATCTTGGATTGCTGATTTTATTTTTGGTGCATATTCTTCAAATTTATTTTTATCATTCATATAAGGAGTAAGTACAGCAGCTCTTAATATAGTTACTTTACCGGTTCTATCCCATTCATCTTTACTAAATCCTAAGCTTTTGACGAAACTCAACGGACTATTACCATAATCAGGTATAGCAAAATCAGTGTGAGAAGTAATAAATTCATTACCATATATATTGCCTGATACATATGAAGCTTGTTCATAAAAACTGTGATTTAATTCATTCATAGATACTAAATCATTATTACCTTTTTCTTTGAAAACATAGTCTACCATATTAAAGTCAGGTCGAGTAAGAGTATAAAGTTCAATTTCTTTATCTCCAATTTTAAATAATTGAGTATTTAAGAAATTATAGAATCTTAAAGCACCTTCAATAGATGCTCCCATTAGTTTCCCATATCCTGTAATATTTAAAGGAAGAACATGATGAGCAGCCCATACAGAAACAGCTGTAGCACCAGCTTTGGAGCCTTCTAAAATATAGGCACCTAATAAAGCAGGAATTTCAGCGTTTTTTTCAAAAACATAAGTTGCAAAGTATGATATTACTTCTCTCATACGAATGTCTTTAATTGCTATTCCACCAGCTGAATAAGGTACATAACCCATTTTGTGAGGATCAATAGTTACAGACTCAGTTAACTCTATAGCCTTAAAAGCTTCATAAACTTCTTTTGTAATATATTCTGTATTTTCTGTGAACACACCGTATTCATGATGTACTTTTTGTAAATCATCGAAAGGTATAAAATTATTATCTTCATCTAAGAATATAGATCTAGCATAGCCACCATATGCAGCATCAACATGAATATAATAGTAAATTCCTTCACTAAATAGTTTTTCTCTAAGCGCTACTATTTGATCGATACTGTCTACAGCACCTTCTTCGGTAGAGCCAACTACACCAACTACGCCTAAAATAGGTGTTCCTTCATTAACTAACGTTCTTATAATTTTTTCTAGTTCATCAATATCCATTCTATAAGAAGAATCTACAGGTACTGAAACTATTTGATCAATACCAATACCTATAATGTCAGCAGCTTTTAACCAAGAATAATGCTTAGTTTGAGGAACAAGCCATTTACCAAGGCTCTGTAAGTTCTTACCACTTCTTGCAGAATATTGTTTTAAATCGTCTATCCTATCTTCAGCTTTTTCCATTAAATCTATAATTTCTTGTGTACTCATATTTAATAATTCCCAATCAGTTTTATTTTCTACTAAACTAGGAGTACATTTTTTCATAGCTAAGGGTAAAGACTTAATATTTCGTGCATACCACAGACCCTCAAGATTAGCTAATGACCCATCAGCAACAATGTGTCCCCAACCATTGTTATAACTCATTAATTTTGCAAGGTCGTATCCTACTTCTTCTTCCATTTGTGAAGTGGCAGGAGATGATTCATAAGCTACGTTATTCCCGTTCCATAGCATTGCAAAATTATACGCTAGAATTGATGGTAATAATGTTTCAGAGTTCATATGTCCCCAATATCGACCAGCTGAATGCCAAGGTACTGAATGAGTTCTCATGCGAGAAGAAATCTCATTCATTACTTCTTTCATGTGTTCAATAGTATTTAGATAGCTATCAGATTTTTTTTCATGACTTGAAATGGCAGGTTTATCTTGAGGCATATAGTTTTGTCTCCAACCCAAATGCTCATCTACAAGATTAATTAGCATATCTTTGTACAGTTCTCCGTTTTCAGACTTGTCCCCAATAAATAGAGCATGCAAATTGATATCGTCTTTTCTTTTCATAATTAAAACCCCTTTCTCTTTTTTCAGTTTTCATTATACTCTTAATGTGAATAAGTAGTGAAATATAGCTATAAAAAAATGTGAATTTTTTGTTAACAATTAAAAATAATTTATGCCTATGTCTGAGTATTATAAAATTAAATTATTAACATACTCTTTTATTAACTATAAAGTAACTTGACGAATAGTCTCTTACTATATATTATTTTATTCCTCTTGTATTGTATCGCTATTAAAATCATATATTAAATATTTAATATATGATATGAAGAACGCAGTACTTTTAACTACTGCGTTCTCCTTTTTTAAAAAAATAAACCATATTATGCTACAATAATTATATACTTTTTGAGCTCAAGTAATATCTCTTAAGATAGCTATACAATATAAGTGTTGAGGTGTTGATGCCTTAATTTTTTAAAGTTATTTTTCATACAAAAAGAGGCACTCAAAATTGAGTACCTCTTTTTGTAGAGAGTAAAAAATTAACTTTTTAGAAAGAAATACGAAAAATAGTTATGGTTTACTACTATAAGTAGCAATGTTAGTATAACAAACATCAATTTTTGTTACTATGTTTATGCATTTCGTACCTCTTTAACTCATTTTCTTGTCGATACGTGTTATATCTCTAATCATCTTCTCGTACTTTTTTAATAGCTGTTGATGCTTTCCTTGTGTCAATAATCTATTCCTAGTACATAAAGTCTTTAGGTACATGTGTTAAAATCTCATAAGCGACAATCTCGTAACCCATACCCTAATATACGTTAATATTTAATTTTTGTACCTAATTCAGTATTCATATCTTTCAATGCATATCTAACCTTTGCAAACAAGATAGGACACATTTTTTAACAGAAAAGATAAACTGTATATACAATTTAAAGCTTCAATTAACTCGTAAACTGTGTGTTTAAGCGCTGTAAAAAATTCTCATTTTCATTAAAAATCATATTCCACATTTGTCATGCTTAATTCTGTATATTGTTTGTCTTGTGATATTGACTTCCTTTGCAATTTTACTAATTGCATTGCCCTCTTCTAACATTTTTACAACTCGATGATAGATAATACGTTTCTGTGGATTTTTTGCATTCTATCCTATATGATGATATACTGTATTCAACAAAGAGAATTCCATAGGTACCACCAAAAATCCCCTCACTACCGGAAATAGTGAGGGGATTTTTGGTGCAGCTATATCGCCTTATTACTTGTTACAATTGTTTAGCCAAAACGTGAAAATCGCAACAATGCACCCTGAAATCACAGGTGCTATTATGCTAACAAAGAGAATTACCACAGGTTCCACCTCCTTCCATAGCAATTTCGCCTATGGAAGTTAAGGTGACTCTATCATTGTATCATCTGTATCTTTTAAAGCATATCCATTTTCGATAAGTCATTTACTTAGTTAACATGATACAATTACAGATAATAGAGTTTTATAGTTTATTCTTTTGCTGAATTATATCAATAATTTTATTCATATTATCTTTATCATGTGAAACTACACCTACGATTCTTTTGTAATTTTTTTGATATAAGTTCATACTTTCAAGTTTTGTAGTAAAAAAATTGGGGGAGGGCAAAGTAATACCTTTATTTTCTTTGACATTAGCCAATATAGTTTCATAGTAATCAACATAATCAATATGTAACTTATTTTTCAGAGAATAATTTTTAATAAGATTATATGTATCACAAGGCGGTGTTTGTATATAAGTCTTCTCATTTTTTAAGGATTTTACATTTACTTGCTTAGTGTTTTTAAACTTATTTTTATCACTGATAATAACATCTATATTATCTTTATAAAATTCTTTAAGTAAAATTGAAGTGCTATTTTCAATAACTAAAATGGCACTTTCATTAATATAATTCTTTTCATGTATCTTATATAAAGAAAAGCTAAGTATGACTCCTAATTTAATTTTTTATCTTTAGACTCACTTATTTCACTATTTAATTCTTCAAATTACTCATTTATTAAACAAAAATGAAACACAGCATTTCCTTTTTGAATTAAAAATTACCCTTAGAAGTTCTATAAAATAAATTACAGTTAAAATAATCTTCAATACTTCTAATTCTTTTACTCAAGGCAGGTATACTTATATTCAATTCTCTAGAATTTTTATTTAAACTAATGTACTCGACAACTTTAATGAAGTCTTTCATATAATTAAAATTCCCCATGGTATTAACTATGTGTTTATACATATATTAAGACATTACTTATTCGTATATTTCAAGTGAAGGTTTATCCTTCTGTTGTTCTCAAAAATAGGCAACTAATCTCTTAATGAATCAAAATTGACTGATAGGATAAGATAATAATGAAAAAATATGGATTTTAACTATAAGTATGTTTACCTTAGGCATGGATACTTATATAATATATCTTAAATAAGCCAAAATTTTAATAAAAGTAGCTCTGCTATTGGTCAAGGAGTAACAATTTTTACATCGTTTTTCTCTATATCTACCCCATTTTTCAACAATATTAGCTAAATCACCAGTTAAAAAATACTAGTAATAGTAATCAGTTTATTTACTTTAGCCAATATTATAACCGCAATATCTATAAACTACATAATATATATCGTATCAAGAACAATCGCTGTATTAGGAGTTAGCGTATTCTCAGCAATAGTAATAAGTACAAATAATCATTTAGTTTCCGAAAAGCAATCGCATTTACAGTAGGTGGAATGAGTATAGGAGTTCCTCTTGGACTAGAAATTGCGAAACTTTCTAATTGGAGATTTGCGATGTTGGTTATTATTGTCATTAGCTTTATTGTATTAATAAATATTTCTATATTGATACCTATGTTTAAAATACAAGCTCCTCAACAACATATACTATTGAAAAAACATCCTGAACATGGAAATTCTGCTGTAGCTTTAAATAGTTCTATTAATTATTTAGGTAGCGCTATTGGATCAGCAATCGGAGGAATTATTTTATTTACTGTTAATAGTATAAACG
>OAWQ01000224.1_pt1 | contig 19040 bp, 26 predicted proteins | sample 1476961 | NCBI WGS metagenome assembly OAWQ01 (sample SAMEA2580247, study PRJEB22360) | human gut metagenome | biome: human gut; feature: human-associated habitat; material: faeces | place: Denmark | collected 2008/2010
CTACGATTAAAAATACTTCTTACTATGTGTAATAAAAAATTACTACATCACTAAGCTGACCGTAACATATATTTGTACTTTATACAATAAATAGCAATATAAGAGACAGTTAAATTGTTTTCACTGTCTCTTATTTATCGTCTATATTTTTCACATGAAAATTTACAGAATCTTAATTTCTACGATAGAATTTTTATTACATAATGATGTTAGAATTAGAAATTAGCTAGTTTTAATCATAATCTGTAATGGAAAAGAGTAAATGAAAATGAATAAATTATCAGAAAATCAGATTCAAAAAATTGTATTAACGTTTATTCACGTTAAAATGAAAGCAAAAATAATTATTGATGAAAAACTATTGATTCAATCTATAACAAAATACATTAATGAAAACTATAATGATATTATTTTTACAGAATCAATTCCTAAAGACAGCTATTTAGGAATGCGTAAAATCGATAACGAACCAAAATCATTTGAAAATCTTGTAAATATTTTAATAAAAAATACTAATATAAAACGCCGTGAATATCATTATCAAGTTGTCTTTACAATTATTCGTGAAGTTTGTTCTTTTCATTACTACATTAATGACTATACTTACGAAGAAATTTTAGAAGCTATGAGATTAAAATAGATTCTATTTTTGATTAAAGGAGATGATAATATGAGTATACAAAGCGTAAATCATTTATCAAAAAAATTAATAATAAAATAATTCTTGAAAATATATCATTTTCATTAGATGAAGGTCATATTGTCGGTCTTGTCGGTGCCAATGGTGCTGGGAAAACGTCTTTGATGAAAGTGATATTAGGTTATTCGGATTATCAAGAAGGGAATTTTACTTCTATCAGACAAGATGAAAATCACAGTAACATAGGTGCACTGATTGAAAATCCAGGTTTATACCCTTTCATGTCTGGATACGATAATTTAAAATCACTAAATGAATCGAATAGTACAAATCCCATTAATCAAATCACAGATGAGTTAAAAATGAACAAATATATACATAATAAAGTCAAAACCTATTCTTTAGGTATGAAACAAAAATTAGGTATTGCCATAGCTTTTTTAAATAGTCCAAAACTAATAATCTTAGATGAACCCATGAATGGTTTAGATCCTAAAGCTGTTCGAGATGTTCGTCAATTGATCTTAAGTAAAGCAAAAGAAGGTAGTACTTTTTTAATATCAAGTCATATTTTAAGTGAGTTAGTTAAAATTACTGATTCTACGCTTATTATTGATAAAGGAAAGATTATAAAAGAAGTTACGCGAGAAAATTTAGAACAAAATGAAGAACAAGATTTAGAAAATGTATTGCTTGATATTATAGATAAGGAGGAATGAAACAATTATGATTAATTCAATTAAACAAGAAAACTTTAAATTACTCAAAAAAGATCAACATTCATCATACCACTTATCATTATTGTATTAATGACACTTCAAGCTTTACTTCTTAAAAACTACGTACCACCTAAAGTCTTACTAGAGTCTAACTTTGGCGGTGCTTTTTGGGTCACACTTTTATTAATCATTCAATCTAGTACTATTATTACAATGGAATTTCATTATGGAACCATCAAAAATATACTGTATCGTAACGCCTCTCGTAAAAATATTATATTAAGTAAAATCTTAATTTTAGCTATATATTCTTTTATATATTTTGCGATTACAGTTGTATTTTCTTTAATTTTATGCACCATTTTCTATCATGATATTAGTATATTTTCTAATATCGGAAATGAATTATCATTATTTAATCAAATGCTATTAGGAACGTTGGGATGTTATATTGGTACTTGGCTAGTGTTGAGTATTACTTTGTTAATATCTTGTGCAATGAATAGATCAGAAATTTCTATCGCTGTAGGTATAGTATTTTTCTTGATAACTTCTTTGCTCTCTTCTATATTAGCTATGGCTATAGATAGATGGCCATGGTTAAAATGGGGACCTATAAATATGATGAATATTACTTCACAAATAAGTGATCATTCACTTAAAGCAACTACAAAACTAGAGTTACATGAACTAGTTCTAGGTAATATATTTTATATAATTATTTTCTTAATGCTAGTAGTTTTTGTTTTTAAAAAGAAAAACGTTTAGTAATTGGCATTACATTATCTGCTAATTCATATAGAGATTGATGTATATAAACAAAACCCAATAATTGATGATATATACGTGTGTATTAATCAGTTTCTAATTTTCTTTAAATATAAATGCACTTTTTATAGAGGTTACTCGTTTATTGAGTAATCTCTTTTTTATTAGATAATCTATCACACAATATTAGTATTTAATCATATATGAAAAACTTCACCAAGAATATAGATAAATAGTCAGAATACTTTAACCACAAATACCCTTTTATTTATACTGAATATAGAAATAAAGGAGATTGTCATATTGTTAATAAAACTACATAGTGACTAAAATTAGAATTTATTGGGGGTATAATAAATGGACACATATTATTTAAAAAGCTTAATCTTTGACTTAACAATTCTTGAATATGAGGTGTTATGTGTGGCATTGCCAAATTATAATAAACATAGACTTATTAAAAAAGCTTTTAAAAAAACTAATTCCTTAAGAAAAATACAATTACTTTCTAAAAAATACAAAGGTGATACTTATTATAAGCAACATAAATTTATATTGGATTATTTATATTATAAAAAGAGTAGTAAGGTTCCCCCGATTTTAAAGTACATACAAGGACAGAAATTTTTAGAAAAATACCGTCTTTTAGAAGTAAGCGTAAAAGATTATTCGAAAAAAGAAATTAAAACTATCTTTAATGACATATCTAAAGACCAATTAGAGAAAAGTATAGCATGTAATCCTAATTAATCCCCCTAAAATCTTGATTGAATATTACTTATCTATAAAAAGTCAACCGAAATGTAAAATTCAATTAAATTATTTATAATAAAGGAGAAATTATGAAACAAAAACGCATTGTAAGTTTAGATATTATTAGAGGTTTAGCGATATATCTTATAGTATTTATGAATAGTTTAGAAGTATTTCCTAGAGTAGCCGGTGAAAATATTATAAAGACACATACAGATGCTATCATTTATAATATTGAAGAAGTTTTTATAGAAAATAAGTTCATTGGTTTATTCTCATTACTATTCGGTATTAGTATGGGTATATTTATGGATAATGCACGTAGAAAAAGCTTATCACCTTTAAAATTAATGTTTAGAAGACTTTTATTCCTGTTAATTGTAGGTATTATAACCTTTATGTTTTTAACACCCTTTTTTGCTTATGCTATCATAGGCTTAATTATTATGTTCGTTGAAAATTTAAAAAAACCTAAATTAACATTAAGTTTATTAATAATTGTTAGTCTATCTTTTATTGGTATCAGTATTTACCAGAGTAACTTATTTCATCTTACTCTTGCCATTACTTTAGACATGCTTTTAGGACTATTTTTATGGCAAAGTGGAACAATATCTAATTTCAAAAAATATAAGCGTCAATATTTAATTTCATTAATCATAGGGTTTATTACTATTATTATAGTAGGCTTAAACCAAAAATACTTTAATATCGATAAAAATTTAATATTATATTTAATAACCCCTTTACAAACTTTTATTTACTTTATTTTACTAATGTTTATTACTCAAAGTCAGAGGGTTCGACAATGGTTAAAACCAGCTGAAAAAGTTGGCAAAACCGCATTTACCAACTTTATATTACAAATTCTATTATTAATTTTAATTATTAGAATATTCTTCAATTCTAGTTGTCCTACACCAAGTCAATCGATTTTAATATCAATGATAACGATATTGATAATGTCTGTATTAACAAAAGTATGGTTAAAATACTTTAAGCAAGGACCATTAGAAAAAATATGGCGCATGTGGACTTATAAAAATATTCAAAACAAATAATTGAGAAGAAAACACTACTGATTATATCAATATGACAATTGGTAAAAGGAAGGATTGTATAACGAAAATAATACTTCTCATAGCGATAGTTTTCAAAAAGATAAATCTAAAAATAGAATAACTAGTCAAGAAGAGAAGTTTAATTCTACGTCAAACGGTAATTCATCTAAAAATGAAAAATAATATTAAAACATCTAAGATAAAATGTTGATGTTCTATAACGACTAGAAGTATACTATTCTTTTATGTTAGTTTCTCTTAAAACATTCTTAATCTTAATAATATTGCTTTCTTTGCACAACAGAAGTTTTTCACCTCATAATTTTAAATACAGTTATACAAATTACAAATGGCTACTTTATTTTTTTAGATAAGAACATAATAACTTAAAAAGCTACACCAATTGTGGTGTAGCACAAATCTTAAAATTTGTCAGTAAGTTTCGGAGAACCTATGTGAAAAATATAATAAGAGGTGAACAACTCTTACAAACTAATTGTTAATCTGTATACAAGAATTGTCTAGTGATTTGTACTGTATTTTAAAATTGTTCACTATTTATTAAAATAGTTGCGAAAGTCAAATGATCTAAGAGTAAATGTTTTATACTTAAAAAACCACTCCAATTAAGGAGTGGTCATTTTTCATTAATTGTTTGGTTCACCATTGACTAAGATGCTACGTAAAAAATTAATTACTTTTTCAGCAAATTTTACAAAGTCGCTCATAACTTTCACCTCTAATTGTTTGGATTGAACAGTATCATTATAAGACTTTTGACCAAATGTAGCACTATAAACCATAATTAGCTAAGTATGAATGACAATCATGAAGATGATTAGCACATAGAGAAGAATATTTGGGGAAGATAATCATCTCTACAATTAAATTATTAATCAATCTTTCTTGATTGTCTATCATATTGAATTGATTTCAAAGAAATTTCATGTCTTATTCACAGTAATTTAACATACATTAACTCTAATTATTTAATATAACTCATCACTTTTACTAGGATTGATGAATATTCTGTTGTCTCCTAATCTAATAGAAGGCACGATGATTCTATCTACATTTCTTCTAACTTATATTAAACGGCAGGTTGACACTTGTTTTTTCAGATTCATTCATGATACTTTTGCTTCATCATCCATAAACTAATCCTCTAACAGGATATCATCGTCAGAGGGTTCGACAATGGTTAAAACCACATTTACCAACTTTATATTACAAATTCTATTATTAGATTTTTTTCAATTCTAATTGTCCTACACCAAGTGAATCGATTTTAATATCAGTGATAACGATATTAATAATGTCTGTATTAACAAAAGTATGGTTAAAATGCTTTAAATAAGGTCCATTAGAAGAAATATGGAACATATGGACTTATAAAAATATTCAAAATAGATAATTCATCATATAGAAAACCATATTTTTATATTTATACTTCAAAAATAGATACATGATAATTAGAGACATTATTTATTACAAATAACAACACGTTGTTTTTTAATTATACCCTTTCATTAATAAAAATCTGTACTCTTCGTGAAGCTTGGTGTCGCATTAAAAACAGTATTATATGTATTAAAATGTCTTTAGCTTTTATCTATTATATTTAAATGATGGCATTAAGAGTAAGATTTTTTATTATTTAGTATATTTATTACTTCCTTATTCTTTTCATTTCTTTTTTTAACTGATGAATTTCTTTCATTAAATTAATATCTTTATAAAGGGAACTAACAAAAGTACTTTTCATATTTCTAAGTGTTTTAGAAGTTCTTTTACCTTTATATTGTCCTTTAAATTTTCCTTCTTTTATAATTTTTCGTGTGTTCTTTTCTTCGGAAGTAGCTATATGAATATGAATATTATCAGTATCATAATGAATATTTGCACACCAAAATGTATGATCTTTATCCATTTGATTATTTTTAATCATTTGAATAACCATTCGACGAGTGGCTTTTTTTATTTTAGGTTCGTCTAATTTATCTAGTGACTCATTAAATAAGTGATTATCTTTAAGAAATTGATTATCAAAAGATACAACATCTTGATACATGACATGATTCTTTTTATTTGCTTCTTGAAACTTATCTTTTAATCTATTCATTTCTTGTTCTTCGATAAATTCATGTTCAGAATTAAAGCTCATAGTTGTTCTTTTTTTTACATTTTCTTTATTATATCCTTGTTTCTTTTTAAATTTATCTACTGACATATAATCAAGATATCTATCAAAAAGATTGCCTTCTATATCTGGCTTTTTAACATTTTTCTTATGCTTTTCTGTGCTAATATAGTCAATAAATTTCTTATAACTTTCTGCCTTTGAACTCCCCACTTTAAAATCACAAATTAAATTAATAGCAGGACTCGTTTGTTCACTCATTGAAATCACACCTAAAATTCTCTTTTATTTGCAAGATAGTGTTGAGATCTCTTTACAGCTGATTGATAGTGATCATTGATATGATTTCTTAAATCTTTCATGCTAGCAGTTGTAACAGCTTTTTCTTCCGAAATATCAGCTAACATATGTAAAGCAACTAGAAGATTAAAATCAGCACCGTTTAACTTTTTCTTGATATAGCTAAGGTCGTCGATGATTTTTTGTTGATCTTCATCCTCTTTATTTTCATTTTTTTTGTTTTCATTTTTGATATAGTAGTCAATTAAAAAACCAATACTTGAAGATAATGTTGATTGATTATTATCTCTTTGAATCATCTTTAACTTATCATTATAGAGTTCATTGACATAGAAACTTCTTTTAATTTTTCTCATTTTATTCCTCCTCTATAGCTTGAAAAATTTTTTGTTGATCTTCTAACAACTCAATCATATATATTTGATTTTTCATAACTTCAAGTAATATTTCTTTTAAATCTGAGTTCAAATTAATACTCATTTCATTCTCTAATTTCTTAGAATAATAGTCTTTAATGATATTGATATAAAGATCATTGACTGAAAGATTTTTATGTTTTGCTTCAGCCTGAATTTGATCATCTAGGATAACAGGTAAGTTATTTAAAGTTCGTCTTTTCATTCCATTTTCATTCAAAAATCATTCCACCTCTTAACTGATAGAGCGTTTAAATTTAAAAGACTTTTCTATCTTATTTTCTTCTTTATTCATCAGTTTAGCTTATTAACAGTCAGTATAATAAGCTGCGCATCTCTGTTATGTATACCGAAAAGAGACAAAGTAACTCTAATTTATCTACCTAATGGAGACCAATTCACATCTCTATTCGGTATACATTTTTGAATTTCAGGAGCTTTTTAATCTCTATTTAGTATATTTTATCTAATTCATTCTATTATTTATGCACACATTTATGAATACAATTTGACACTGTCAAATTAACGTTATTAACAAAAATGTCTATATAATAGTGATTTTTTGTGCAGGATTTTCTTATGCTCTTGAATTTAATATAGTTTCATTATACACCATAGATACAGCTAGTTCAAACCTAGAAAAGCAATTTAATGAAACGAATATGACAGTAATAATGACGTTAACTTTATAAATTTTCTGATCGTTTTGATACTGAAAATAAAGAAAATAAATACAAAAAAATGACTCGGTGTAATAATAAAGTCAAAGAAAAATATTGATGAAACGACGTTACTATTTTCAATGATTCCTCTAAAAATAAGAAGAAAGTTAGGAGAATAATTACTTTACTATCTTCATAATTTTGACTTTATACATATATTCATGATTATAATTTTCTATGGATTTTTTAGTTACTGTAAGTGAACTATAGCCATTTTTTAATTCAATATTTCTATCTAAGATTTGAATTAAATTATTGGGATTTATCTTCTAGTATTTTAATGCTTGTATAGTTTTTTTAGATTTAAAAGTTCAATTTTTAGAAAGTAATTTATACACTTTTTTAGTTCATCTTCAGCTACTTTTAGTGAAGAAACCTCTTTATTTTCGAATGTTTTAATCTCCATTTCTTTTAAAAGATTCATTGTTATTTCTCATATAATTATTGAATTTATAGCCTTCTAATCCATTAATTTTTATATAATTAAGTATTTTTTCTTCATTAACAGTTTCTATTTCATTTTCTTCAAATTCATATTTATTTGGTCTTAAATCATTATACATTTAAAAAATCGTTTAGATATTTATCTATCTCACTTTTAAACATTTATATAAATCTTTCATTGCATAATAGGATTCACATTCTTTATATATTCCAAAAACATCATAACTATCAATTGTTATTACTAGATAATTTTTTGTTTTGCTTCCCATAATTGGAACCTCTTTTTTATTATTTTTTGTACTACAAAACCACTGCAACAAGTTGTTATGTTAGATCACAAGGATAAAATTTTCTACTGGATTTAGCCGCCAAAAAATTATTGCTCCTTATAATCATGAATAGATTTGTTAAAAGTATTCATTTTTGATGATGGATGTGAATGTGCTAACACAAAAAACAAATAATAAAAAGAGAAGTGATCATCACTTTTTCTCATTTTGAATCGTGTTTTCTATAATAAAATTCGCAAGCAACTTAATAACATTGCTATCAATGATGATTAAAGCGTACTAATCAGACTTAAATTTAACTGCTGTGGCAAAACTATGCCTTTATAGTTACAAAAGAGGTATCTTTAATACAAATGGGCTTTATATTATAAAAGACCATTAAATATGTGGTATTAAATTTTTATATTTAAGGAGGTAGAATGATGGCTGAAGATAAATTTGAACAAGGTAAAGGTAACATTAAAGAAACAGTTGGTAATGCAACTAATAATGAAAACTTGAAACAAGAAGGTAAAAAAGATAAAGCATCTAGTAAAGTAAAAGAATATAAAAATCACGGAAATTTATCAAGCATTGTTATGGGGGCTTCCGCAATTTCATTGCTTTTTTTAGTAATTATTAAACTTACATTTGAATGGTCTTTTTTAGACTGTTTTGCTAACTTTTTTAAGGGAACTTTTATATTAGGTACAGTTATTGATGCTATTCCTGATTTTTTAGAAAAGAATGTGAAACGTATAATTTGGAATTTGATATTTATCTTAATTATGATTTTGATACTTTTTGTATTTTGAAATTGTAAATTATCAAAAAGTTTTTAAACTAGACATAATTCACTTCTTTTTCTTTAAGATATCAAAAACGTTCGTTTTTGAAACAAATAGATAGCTAAGTAATAATGAATCTTTGTTTCATCGATTTTATCTTACATAAAGTCATAAAAATTAAGCATTTTAAAACAATTTTTATTTTTTTACTTATAAGTATCATATCTTGTATTATTAACAAAGTCTTATTTTACCTTTACTTCATGAGATATGATACAGTAATAGTGAAACAAATAACAAAATTTAATAAAGCGTGGTGTACAAATGGCTAAAATTGGTTACGCTCGTGTTTCAACACAAGATCAAAGTTTAGATAGCCAAATCGATACTTTAAAAAACTTTGGCTGTTCAAAAATATTTAAAGAAAAAGTGAGTGGTCGAAAAACGAAAAGATCAGAGTTAGACAAATGTCTAGAGTATTTACGTGAAGGAGATACATTAGTTGTTTATAAACTTGATCGTTTAGGTCGAACAACAAAACAGTTAATAGAATTGGCTCAATGGTTAGAAAACAATAACATCGAATTACAGATTATTGATATGAATATCAATACTAAAGATGCAATGGGAAAAATGTTTTTTACTATGATGAGTGCTTTTGCTGAACTCGAAGCCAATCTTTTAAGCGAACGTACTAAAAAGGGGCTTGCTTCTGCAAGAGCGAGAGGGCGCGTCGGTGGCCGTCCACCAATGCCTAATCATAAAAAAAGAGAAATTAAGTTCCTATATGATGAACAAAAAATGACTGGAGAACAAATAGCAAAAGCTACTGGCGTAAGTAGATCAACCGTATATCGTGTGGTTAAAAATTAAAAGTATTGAAAGGTGTGTTTCCTTATGGATAAGAGTAATTCATTGATAAAGCGTCTAATTGTTCTTGCTTCAAGTGTGCTACTTTTTTTATATTTTCTTAAAAACTAAATTTTTAGTTGATAATACTCAAGATATAACAAGCGACGTTATTTTAATTCTCATCGTTGTTGTGGTTTATATGATATTTGCTAAATACGTCAAGAAACAAAATTTAATTACAGAAAAGTATATGAAAACTGAAAATGGCAACTGGCATTGGAAGATAACATTAATATTTTTGGGACTTTTAGCTAATTTATGCTTAAATTCTAAGTTTAACTCAAATACTGAAAATCAAAAGCTTGTTGAAAAACAAAACCAACATTTAGATATGTACACCCAATTAGTTCATGATTGTCTTAATGCTGATATTATTGAAGAAATATGTTTTAGAGGTCTTATATTCATATTTATTTTTAGTATATTTAATTACTTTTTTAATAAGAAAAAACAGCAAAATGATTGGTTGAGTTTAATAAGTTTTGCATTAGTTTCTTCTTGCATTTTTGGAATAATTCATGTGATCAACGGTGGAGATTGGAATAACATAAGTATATAATTCATTAGTGGATTGATACTCAGTGTAATATTTATTCTATCAAAAGATATAAAAACATGTATGATATGCCATGCACTTATAAATGCTTTCCCTATATTCAATCATACTCATTTAAACTATATAGAACCGTTAACCTATATAGCTTTAGGCGTAGTTTCTTTTTGCTACGTAGTAAGAAATTACCGAAAATGGCTTTAATAAATTCAATAACCTTAAAGTAACTTTTAATGTAGTTACTTTAAGTTTACAAAAAGCAGCTAACAGTATATACTGAAAATGACAAAAATAGAAAAGCACAAGTGCTAATAACACTTGTGCCCTGTAAGCCCGTTAAAAAGACGGTGACCTTTCATTTTAAGTTTTAACCATTCTTACTCGGTCAAAAGTTGGGAATGGTTATTTTTTTTGGCTTAATCTAATAAGCTCGATTACTAGACCAATGAAAGCAATGAGGAAAATTCCAAATTGCAACATGGCACTAACAGTAACCAACTAGGCGTCTCCTTTCTAAAGATTTTTTTGATACCACCATAGGCATCACACTCCTTATACTCAGATTAGCCACCATCTATCCAACTTGCTTACTGCATTAATTATATACGAGTTGAATGTTTAATAAAAGTTAAATATAATTGACGAAATTCAATTTTATATCATATTTATTTTCTTCTTTTCTTCACTATGAATAGAAATATACAGACTGCAATAAAGACGATGCAGACGAACTTAAAAAAATTCTTTATACCGTTAATAAAAGGATGGTTGGTATTACTACTCTTCATCTTATCCACATTGACATGTGGGTAATGACTACCCTTTATAAATTTTCTTGGGTAAGATACATAAACTTGATTATCTTTATTGATTTTGAGTGACCATTTATTCTTGTTCTTTGGAACGGTATCGTATAAATTTTGACTCACTGTTATTTCTTTGCCACCAACTTTATGTGTCCCTTTACTCATCACTTTTGTGTACATATATTCTTTTCTTAAATCCTCTATCATGTGATTCGCAATCTGATTTCTAACATGCTTCGCTTGTTCACTCGGATAGGGTTTAACATCTAATATTGTTGCATTTAATCTCAAATAATCTTGATTATTCGTAAGGGCTATACTATACCCCTCATCACTCGTTCCTGTTTTTAATCCGTCAGTTCCTAAATATTCTTCGGGCTCTCCCTTTAACGATAAATTAGTGGTTTCGAAGTCTTGATTATACTGTTTACCATGCGTTAACTTTGTATAATTTATAACCTCTGGGTGTTTTTTTAATAAACTATGTATCAACAAGCTAATATCTTGAGATGTTGTTTTTGTCTTTGCCTCATCTTTATATTTTTCAGGTTCGTAAGGTTTTAACAAATCATTAGATGCACCAGAGGGATTTGTAAAGTGGGTATGATTCATGCCTAACTTTTTTGCCTTTTCATTCATACGATCTGTAAATTTTGAAGTTGAACCATCTATTTTTTCTCCTAATATTAATGTCGCTGGATTACTAGAAGCGAGTGAGACTTGTTTCATTATTTCATCTATAGTATAGGTTTGTCCTTTTTTTAATTTAACCGTTGATAAATTAGGTAAGGTAGACATCTTTTCATAATCTGATGTTATTTTTATTTTTTGATCTTTACTAATCTTTTCATTATTTAAAGCATCGAATGTTAAATAAAGGGTCATCAATTTCGTAATTGATGCTGGATCTGATGTCGTTTCTCCATGATAATCATAAAGTACTTGTCCATTTTCATCGGTGACTGTCATTGCTTTAGGTTCATATTGTGAGCTTAAATTTAAACCTTGCTCATTTACATTTTGTATAGGGGATTGATGAATATCAGTTGCTTGAGCTATAGGATTCCCTATAATCAAAGTTGTTGCAATAAAACTTGTAGTTATGAATCCTAAACTAAATTTTTTCATTCTTAAATTCTCCTCTTGTCTAAAATGTATTTTGAAATTTACTATTCAATTCTGCCGGCAATAAATACACATACACATGTGTACTTTCATGTGTATGTGTATACTCATATTTATTCATGATTAAAAACACAATAGAAACAACGAGACATCCCCATCATATCATATGATGAATAATCGATTTCTTAGCGTCTATAAAAGTAGAACTCCCTCTTAAATGAATTAGACATACAAATAATCATCTCAATTCTTTTAGAATAGTTTTTCTACTTTTTACCAGTTACATTATTCTCCCAAAATCTTTGGGCAATGTTGTATGACGCTACGACGTTGTCGTTTGGGTTTTCATAGCCACAAGATTGACAATGAAAACGATTGTTTTTTGTCCTATTTTCCTTGTTTTTATGTTTACATCTAGGACAAATTAAAGATGTAAACTGTTCATCTATCAGAACAATCTCATCATAGTCTTCAATTGCTTTATATAAACACTTATGTGTCATCGCAAAAACTTTTCCATAGATTGAGTCTCGCTCGTTAATACTACTTCCTTTACCTATAACAAAGATACGTGGATGCGGATATAATTCTAATAATTCTTTGATAACACTATTAATATGTTTTTTTAATCCCTTTAAAAACTTCCTTTCAATTTTTCCTGCATCCATGTTTCTATCTGTTAAACGATTTTGATATTTAGTGATAATTCTTGAAACTTCTTTACTTTGATCCGTATAAATTTTTTTCATAGATAAATCAGATGCGCTTAAAAAGTCGCTAGTTCCTATATCAATTCCTACAATTGTAGACCAATAGTCGAAATAAAAATGATATAATCTAAGTGCGGTGGACAGTTTGACTTCTTGGATATAGCTAATATCTTCTCTTAAACGTGTTATTGTCTTTTGGTCGAGTCCAATATCACGTAGCTGTTCATCGCTTCCATGATTAATGACAAATTTTAACTTGTCATAATGTTTTTGTAGTAACATCTAAACAACTCTCTTTCTTTTTATGAAATTTTATCTTTGATTTCTATTTCTCACACTATATTCATGTTGACTATTAATAGTGTCTTTGATATTTCCGTATAACACATTCACGAAATTAATAATTCCGTCTTGTAAACGATCACTTAATTTGCGTATTGTTAATACTGTTTTAATTAATATCCAACTAAATACGTACCATATTACTCTAATAATACTTATACCAATAAAACCAACCAGAAATCCTATAATAATTGCTAACATGTCAATACACCTCATTTTTTAACATATTTAATATATTTCACATCATAGAATATCATATATACTCATTTGCTTTTCCAAAATATTGATACTCTTAATATTTGTAATAACTTCATTTTTTGTAGACTTTTCTTTTCAATTTGCCACAATTCAATTGTACTTATATCTTTATACGACTTTCCTAATACCAACTTCTAAAAACCATTTAATACACTCTTTCATTTTAATTCCTCCAATTATACTATTTTTTAAAAGTAGCTTATCTGAATTTGCTCAATTTCTCGCCTTCTATTTGTCTTCTCAGTAGACATAAGGTTTGAATATAAGACAATATCTTGAATTCGATATTGTCTATAGTTTACCGTTTTTAAAATCTTCAAGAATTTCAGGATATTTCTTGTCTGCATAATACTCAAGTAACTCGTCTATAAAATCTATTTTATTGCAGTGATGTTCGTAAGCGAGATAGTCTAATAGAGGTTTATGAGAACGATGTATCTTAATAGAACTACGATCTCTTAAACTGGAGTATGATTCATTAGATGTAACTTCTCTACTATTTATAGAACTCCCTGTATTTTTTTCATTCATTATCTTCCTCCATTATTAAAGTATGTAAAACCAGCTAATTAATCTTATATTGTTATAAGCCTTACTACAATTTGAGTATAACATTTGTCTTCTTGGAAGACAAATTCTAATTTACTAAAGTCTCTTTATTAAATCATTCACAAATTCAGATGAAGATGGATAATTATTTTCTTTTACTAACTGTTCTAATTTCTTTCTCACAGACGGTTGCAACATAAATTGATATCTTACTTTCTTTTCTCTGACTTCTTTCTTTTTAATTTCTATATTTCTATATGATGTCTTGGGTGACTCTGCTTCCTCTAAAGCTTTTTTGATATTATTTTCCTCAACATTTTCGCTATTTTTTTTATTAAATGCCATAACCTTGAGACCTCCAATTGAAAATAGTTCATTTAGATATTTATACCCATATTCGTACATGCGCACACATATCTGTATGGTTGTGTGTATATGTGTGTGTATGTGTGTAAATACTATCTAAGAGTTCCTAATTTTTTCACAACTTTCGATGAATTTATCAAAGAATTTCTTTTCCTTATTATAAATCTTTTGATCTTTTTTAAATTCAACTATCGGTTTCTTTTCTAAAATACTTTTAGTTATCAATTCTTTTTCCGGAAAATAAGTAATATAATTTTCGCTATTTTCAATGGCTTCTTTAAATTCTATTGATGATTTTGTATTGTGCTTAACCATATTACCTACATAAAATAACTTAGCCGTTACAAAACTTTCTCTAGTTTTGTAATCAATCAAATCTTTTTTTAATTTGTTGACTCTATAATCTATATTAGAATTTGAATCTTTACTAAAACCACTTGGTTTATTAGGAGATATAACTTTATGACTTACAACTATTGCATTTCTAGTTGATGTACTAAAGTCTGGATGAGTATCAATAATAATGTAATCGTATTTATCTATATTATATTCTTCATAATAATCATCAAGCCACATATATAATTGCATGTCTTTACCATCTGTCGTGCTCATATGCTTTTCATACTCATCGAGACGTAAAAATCCACCAATTAAATCTATATTAGAGTTTATATTATGGATTTTAACTTTTTCTTTTATATGGAGTGACTCTATTTTCTCAAATATAGACAATACAGTGTTTTTTTGATCATACACTCCTAAAATTTGAGATAAATTACATTGATGATCTAAATCAATCATTAATACTTTTTTTCCTAAATCAGATAAATATTCAGCAAAATTATATGATAGAGTTGTTTTACCAACACCACCTTTAATCGCTGCAAATGTTATTATTTCCATGTTACCACCTCCAACTTCATAATAACACACACGCTTATACATATCGATATCAACATCAGCATACACACAAATATGTGTATGCTGATGTTGATTTGTGTTATTATAAAGTTAGTTATTTGTTTTATGTGTTATTTATGGTAATGTAATGATGTGTTAAAAATAAAAAAGAGCAACTGCGCTAACAGTTACTCACTCAACAAAAACAAAAAGGAAAGAAGCTATTATGCCATAGCTTTAATTAAATAAGTCTAAATATGTTTAATCATTTGTAGATTCATTGTAAACATATTTAGAGATTTTTGCAAGCTTTAAAATTATTAGTGGCTTCTTTCTTTTTAATTAAACAGAAATAAGAAAGAGGTTTTTTATTATGTCTAGAAAAAACATTAAAAATCAGGCCAATCAAAATTTCTATATGTTACATAAAGTGTTATTTGTCAATGAAAAATATAAAAAATTGAGTGATAGTGCAAAAGTAACCTATGCAATTCTTAATGATAGGGTGAGTTTATCTATTAAAAATAATTGGATAGATCAAAATGGAGATATCTATTTTATTTTTACAAATGAAAACCTTCAGGAAGTATTAGATAAAAGTAAAAATACAATAACTAAAATAAAAAAAGAATTACAAGAAGTAGGTTTATTAGAACAAGTTAAAACTGGTTTTAATCGACCAAACAAACTATACCTTCATGAAATTGAAACAAATATAAACATTGAAAAAGAAATACAAAATACTATTTTAAATAATGAAGAATCGAGTGATGGTAAGGACTCCCAAAAGATGGGAGTCCAGAATCCCAAAAGATGGGAGTCCAGAATCCCAAAAGATGGGAGTCCAGAATCCCAAAAATCAGACCCTAATTATACTGATTTAAACAATACTAATTATATAGAGACTGAGATTAATGATACGCATGATATGAATGATATATATAATATTAAAAGTACGTCCAACACTGTAATCCATTCAAATCATTCAAATCATTCAAATCATCAATCTAAAACATCTGATACTTTATCTAAACAAGAAGAAGCACGTTATGAATTGCAAGAGTTCCCTGAACACCTGGCCAAGTATTTAATGAATTATTCTTTATCAGAAATTCAAATTATTAAAGGTATCATCTTAAAAGCAAAACGTTCGTTTCATGATGAACGTGCTGATGAAATTGTTATGCCTTATACACTTGAAGATATTGAAGATGAACTTATTGATGTACTAAAACGTTTTAGAATTATCATAAAGAAAAAGAATGAATCTGTTAAATCTATGCAAAGTTATTTAATGCGCTGTATTAAATCTGAATTTGAAGAAATACATGTTCTTACTAAACGTCAACAAAATATGCCTAAATATAATATCTTTAATACGTAAGCTAAGATTCAGTGTACCACTTAAACAAGAGCATAAAATTTTAAATTTAGATGATGCAGAAGATGATAATTTAATTCAGACAAGTGATAAAGATAAAACAATATACTCAATAGCAGCAATTTGTAATGTTAGTCAATGAGTTAGGTTTTCAATTCCAATTTTTTGGAGGTATATCATTCTTAAACAACAAGGTCTAAGGAAATTTTAGTAAAATTGATTTATTTCCATATAGTATCAAGACAAGAAGAAACTCGTTTCAAAATGGCCCCTCCTAGTTTGATAATTTTAAGAAAAAGGAGTAATAAAAATGAATATTATAGTCTATTGTGGAGCAAGCAAAGGAAACAAAAAAGAATACGAAAATAGTGCAATTCAATTAGGGGAATGGATAGCTAAAAATAATCATACTTTAGTATTTGGTGGCGGAAATGCAGGACTAATGGGAACAATCGCAAATACTGTAATACATAATAACGGAAAAACAATCGGTGTAATGCCTACGTTTTTACAACAAAGAGAGTTAGCTCATGACAAATTAGACGAACTAGTAATCGTGAAAAGTATGTCAGAAAGAAAAGAAGTTATTTTAGAAAAAGGCGATGTATGTATAGCTCTTCCCGGTGGTCCTGGAACTTTAGAGGAAATAACTGAAGTTGTATCATGGTCAAGAGTTGGACAAAACAATAACCCATGTATTTTTTTCAACACAAATAATTATTATTCTCTTATCGAACAATTCTACGATCAAATGGTTTCAAACGAGTTTTTAACTCAGGAAGATAGAGATAAAATATTATTCTCAAACTCATTTCAAGAAATCGAAAAATTTATAAAAAACTATAAAGCACCCAAAGTAAGAACTTATTAATCAAAGTTACCTTATTGACGTTGAGCCTCCGAAGTTTTAACAGTCTCTTAACTTAAAGAACTCAAAAAATAACATACGAAGAAAATAAAGAGGCAACTCCTTTTCAAAAGCTTTATCACAAATATTATTTAAATCTTAAATGCCTTTGTTTTGAATTTTAAGGAATTAATATGAGTATTATTTACCTAAAACTTATATTGGTTCTTAAAAAGCAAATGTGAGTTAAATAAATATAATTTCATTTTATAAATTAAACTTTTGTATAAATTCGTTTCAAAAAACAAAAAATATCACCGTTGAATAGTTTTTGGATGAACTAAAAATAAATAAGTGTTAAAGCAAAAGTATAGCATTATCCTCATTCATCATTAAATCTTTTAACATGAAGTAATTCTTCGACTACTCAATTTTTTGAGTAGTCTTTTTGTCTTGTATTTTAAGTATTTTCTAGGAAATTTAATTATTCCACATAAAACCAATTGAAATTTTTTCGTTCAACAGAGAAACTATAAATTACTTTAAAATTTATTTTTAAAAACTTTTAAAAGACCAAATGTATTTTTATATTGATTAATCTTCTTAATAGAAAAACTAAGAAAAAGATGTATAATGCGACTTTAGTATTTTCAATTGGTGTTTTTCTTATATTAATCATACCTATAGCAACTAATTTAGTTCCATTAATTCCCGAATGTGGCGATAAAGTTAGAAAAGCCTTAAAATATATACCTTTTAATTTTTTAGTTGATAATGTTTAGCTTGGATCCCTCAAATTAAATAGATAACAAGCATTTATCTCAATAACTTTAGTAATACTATTAGCTATAATTGACTTCCTCACTATTTCTAAAAGAGATTATTAAATCACTGTAAAATTATGTAAGTAAACGTCACTATATTTAATAAACAAAAAATAACAAAATGTAAATAAAGCCCCTCTTGAGAAAATCAAGAGGGGCTTTAAAAAGACATGTTTAATAATTTATTTGATGCTTGGGATAGTTGCTATATTCATTTTAACACTAAATCATACATAAAAATCTTAATTACACCTTCTAACCTATTTAAAGTAATTATATTCAACTTTAGCTATGAAGTGAATGAAAAATAACCCATCCCAATATGGTAAACTATTGAACTAATTTTTATTTTTCTTCATGTTGACCAAATAAACCTTTAAAAAACGCAATTGCTTTTTTACATCTCCTTGAAAATTAAATATATTATGTAGAAAAAATATACACTTT
>OAWQ01000225.1_pt1 | contig 18997 bp, 17 predicted proteins | sample 1476961 | NCBI WGS metagenome assembly OAWQ01 (sample SAMEA2580247, study PRJEB22360) | human gut metagenome | biome: human gut; feature: human-associated habitat; material: faeces | place: Denmark | collected 2008/2010
GCGAGCGCAGCGAGTCAATCCCCCCCTCACCGCCATATTTTAAGAAGAGCTCGTATGAAAGTACGGGCTTTTTTTTGCCTGTTGCACCCCACCGGGGGGATGAGTTGCTAAGTTTGATAATGATGTGACAAATTGCGCGGCGTTTAATGTGTTTAGAGCAACGATAAAAATACGGAGAGATCTTTGTTGTCGGTACGGATATTATTTTTATGCGTATAGTAAAACAGATTCTTCATAAACTGCGGACTGTATTTGATTCCGTATGCCTGCATCTGGCTCTGAATCGAACACTCATCCAGAAATCCGCCGCTGCTCTTATGTAGCAGGGAAAATAGCCGAGTCTTGTCAGCAATGGATAGCCGACTAAAGATAGTAAAAAGCTGGAATTTAGGCAGATATTTAAGCAGATAGCTCAGAAAGGCTACGCACACTGAGATAATTATCTTCACTGTGGAATCGGAAAGTGTCTTAACTGTCACCTTTATAATTTGTTATTCGTCATTTCTCTGCATCGCAGGTCCAACAGCGCTAACCGAATCGCGTAAAAATTAGGCTCTGTGTTTCTACGCATCGAGGCAGCGCGACTGGCATGGTCCTGATACTGACCACGCCACATTCAGCATCCGTTACCGGGACAAAGCTACCTGTCAATTCTGATCGTCACTGAATAGCAAAGGAACCGGACTCTGTGTCAGTCAGCGTGCAAGGTTACATTCAGGCCAGATTCTCAATGGCCCGGAAAAATACATCTTCGGTCAACAGAACGTTGCCCAGCGCCCCTTGATTTTCATTGCGGATCAACCAGCCACTATTCGGTGCCATGCACAAATAAAATGTCTGCCTTCCAGGAGCAGTGTCAGGCGCGTCAACGTTCATGGTGACACAACCTCTGTCCCCCGCCCGGCAAAGCTGCTCCGGAATAATACTGACGCTGCGGTTCCCGTTCTGTAATCTGATAGTAGTAATTTCATAGCGACATACGCCACTGTTAAGGCTAAGTCCTACGGTACTCAGGTCATGGAGATATTTTTTCGCTATGATGACCTCGATCCCCGAATCCTCAAACCACATATTAATCTGCTGTGCCAGCTCATCCATTCGCTGGCAGAATGCCTGTACTTCTGCCTCAGCCGATTTATTACTGCCCAGTGCGCGATTGTTCTTCTGCTGCACCTTCTTAAAAAAACGTTCTCTGACTGACACAATATTTCCCTTACTCACTGATAACCTGATTAACCATGGTTCACAAATTGCGGTATCACTCGGGTGTTTTCTGCTTAAGCAACGCATAGCGGGCCGTGAGTTGTTCCAGATGCATTTCGGTCAGACGTTGCAGATCCGGCGATGTTTGATCAGGTTGCGCCATCAGGCGTAGCTGCTCCTCCACCGGCTCTTTCATCTCCCGCCAGTCAGCGGAAAACTCCACGATGCAGAGCGACGGGATGGTGCGCAGGTAGTGCGGCCAGAGCATACTCACCAGCCCGCCGGTCAGTTCCGGCAGGTCGTCGTCAAGTTTCTCCCGCAGGCGGCCCATCAGGAAGGCGAAGCCTTCAAACAGGCGCTCCACATACGGGTCGCGGGCCCCGGCTTTGTCGAGGTTGAGTCCTGCTGCCCGGTCGGGATGGGCGCGGGCGAATTCTTCGCCCGCTTCGCGCAGGTAACGCATTTCAGCGTCAAAATAACGCAGGGTTAAATCATCCATTGAATATCTCAGATATCAGTGCATAAAAAAGCGTCAGCTGCACAATACGGCAGCTCTTGAGGGATCGATAGTGATAAGTCCGGCCAGCAGTTGTTCCATTTCCGGCTGTAACCGGACTTTCTCTGCTTCACCGCGCCCGGCCTTCATCCGCAGCAGTTTCAGACGGCGGGCTTTCACCTCAAACAGCAGTTCCGGCTCCCACTGCGTGAGCGTGACAGAGGTTGCGTTGTTGTCCAGTTCGCCCAACAGATGCAGCGCCAGCTCATTTTTGCCGGTCTGTTCGGCAATGCGCGCCATCAGCAGCCGTAACAGCCAGCGGCTTCGCGTGGTGGTGAGACCGGGACGGTTCTGCAGCCAGGCCAGCGCTGCATCGGGGCTTTCACTGTCGGCAAGTGCCAGCGCCTCACCCTCCAGTTGCAGGATATCGTCGTCGCCGGATGCGGTAGTGGCGCTGGCGGTGTGGTCGTCCTGCCAGCCTGCGGCGTTTGCCATCACCTGCTGCTGTATCCAGTTCAGCGTCACTTCATCGGCAAACGGCGTGCCGTCGTTAAACGCCAGCGTCTCCAGCCCCGTCAGGCGCGAGAGCAGCCCTTTCAGGTCGGCCTGGATAATCGCCGCCTCGTGCTCCTGCCCGGATTTCACCAGCGCCTGGTGCAGATACCACTGCACATCCAGCCACAGGTGGTTCGCGCCGCGCGACAGCAGACTGTCCGCCTCCTCCATCAGTTCCCGCCAGCTCTGTTGCAGGTACAGTCGTTTCAGCAGCGCGCGCTGGTCCGGCTTCGGCGGCTCAGTACGGGTTTTGCCGTCGGCGGACAACGGAGGCAACTGGCGCAGGGTGTCATGACGCAAGTTTTTTATCAGCCGGTGGGCGGATAACCAGCCGTCCGGCTGGTTTCTCAGATATTCCGCCAGTACCCGCGCCTGCGCCAGCAGCTCCTGGCCTGAAGCAATACCCGTCAGCGACGGTACGCTGCCGGTCATGGCGGGCGACGTGTGACTCTCCCCGCTGACGTTCTGCGGCACCACCGCATCCGGGCCGCCGGATTGCTGTAAGCGGATTTCCAGCGCCTGATACAGCGAGCCGGGAATAGCCCCTTCCGCTGCCCGCTCCGCCAGCAGTAACGCGCCGGCGATACGCAGGGTCGGCAGTCAGCATGACATGCTGGACTACACAAAGATGCTGATGCGCCTGATACTGCCAGGCCAGATGCATATTTCGCCGCCAGTTATTCCAGTTGCGAACCAAAAATGTCCGAATTTCCCAGGATAACGAATAAAAGGTTATCGCAATCATAATCCCCGACGCGGTATACCCGGTCAGAGGCAACCAGTAACCGCTTTCGAGCGCTGGCAAACCACCGGCTGGTGAGGATAAGACAACCCGAACCAGCGCAGCAAATACGCCAATGAAAATAATCGACAGACATACCCAAGGCGACCAGGGCTGCGCATCCGGCCTTGCGGGAACATCCGGTAATGACCAGCCCATCAGCCTATCTCCACATCCGGCAGGCTGGCGTACACCACCGAGCCACAGGCGCTTTTACAGCCATGTACGACAATCCCCCTGCTGTTTTCCTCATAGCTCATATCGCATTCCACGATCGGATTGGGACCGTGCTCCGGGCAGGATACCGAATCATTCAGCAGAGCTACATTTTTACCCTCAATCTCAAACATGGATGATGCAGAAATAACCTTTCCGCCATGAGACGTAGCATCATTAAGAACGACAACGCGTTTAGTCATATGTATTTCCTGTCACAAACTGCTCTTACAATATTTTTTCAATCATGAATTCCATTTTATACTCACAATTAAAAACTCATGAGATCACAAAATAATAACCACCCATCACAAACATGCTTCAAAATTAAAGTTATCGATTTGTACACCAAGCAATAAAATGTTTCACATCACAACATATAGCCAATAAACGTTTAAGTCAGAGAATATTTACATTGTAATTCACTCAGTTGCGGGAAAAGGCAAAAAAAAAATACTTTCAGCGATGACAATCTTCACTTTTTCCTGGTACATCGGGCAGTTTCTTCAGCCTTTCTCTCCACCGCATCCCCTGCCACATCCTGCCTGATGGCTGATGGCATCGCCGGAATATTCAGTTTGCCTTTGAAATAATAATCATCACTTTCCAGCCAGTCCGCCTGCTTACGCAACTCTGCCAGGCTTGCCCGATCCCACGAATGCCAGCAGTATCCTACCGGTAAATCATAGGCCACAAGCCCTGCCAGCCGATACTACGCAGCGGAGCCGACCCCATCACTCGGTCATGCGGGTTACAGTAAATCCACGTGGTGCCGTGATTATCCCGCTCCGGCAGGCCAGCGTGTGTTTTGCCTTCCGGCGTCCAGCTTTCGCCATCGCTGCTGACGCCTGCCAGCAGGTCATCGCAGCCCTGCCGGGCCAGCCGGGTTTTGTTTTCCGCCACCTTTTTAACGATATCGGCAAACGTGGCTTCTCTCGCTTCACGGCTGATGATTTCTTTCACCGGGTAGGAAATATAGGTGGTGGGTTCGTTGTCCAGCGCATAAGGCGAATTCATGACAAACAACGCATCCGGTGCCTCAATGGCTGCCGCCGCCAGCGCAACCATCGTCCCCTGACTGTGCGACAGCACCGTAACAGTGTCTTCAGGATGTTTACTGCGGATGGTTTTTATCAGATCCGCCAGACGCCCGGCAGCGTGCGCATAATAGTGGCGTGGCGGTGCTGCGGTCAGCAGACGATCCCGCTCGCCATTCATCAACTGAGTGCTGAAAGGGATTGGCATACCCAGCACATTAGGCCAGTTGTCAAATCCCTGTTTGCTCCACAGGCTGACCAGCTGATTACAGCCGTTCTGGAACGGCCCGCCGCCCCAGTACCAGGGGCCTTTCGTTTTGCGCTCCTCGGGAGAGAGGTCGTAATAGTTATCCCCTTTTTTATTTTTTAACGGAATGGCATAGTTATCGGTTTCGTTATCGGCGGCACGATAACCCCAGTAGAAGCGGATAACCGGTGAGCGGCCTTCATTTTTAATCTTACGAGGAGGAGATATCCATTTTCTTTTATTATCATCGCCATAACATGCTGCCCATTCCGAACTATTTTTCTCGCAAGATTCGAAGATACCGTCATAATATTCATTTGCAATAAGAGAGTATTGTTCCTGAAGACCCAGTCGCTGATTCAGGCCTGAACAAAGAGCCACTTCAGCATTATTATACCACTCTCCTTCGGAATTAACCCCATGAACAAATATGATTAAGCCTGGCAACTGCAATGGCGGCTGAACTTCAGCATTGACCTTTATATTTTTATGCGAGGTCATTGAGTAAGCAAAGGGCGTACCGTTATCGGTAAGTTGCGTTTCAACCTTTCTGGTCAGTGAGGTTTTATTATTACTCATTGTATTCTGCTCCCTGTGGGTTGCATCGGTTCCAGTGTATGATCACACTGCATTTCCAGCATGCCATTTTTTGAATGGAATTTTGAAAGATCAATTTTATAAAAACCAGATGGGGGAACCACTTCTCCGGGCCGGAATAAATCATACTCATGTTCTGATTCGACAACACCAGAAAAACTCTTTTTATCAAAATTCCATCTATATACGACAGGATATATTCTGTTAGCTCCGCGATAATGAATCAAATAAAACCCATCATTCATGACTAACATGTCATATTTTTTTGTATCACCCGTAGGATCTTGGGTATAGCTGCCATATGCAATACCATCCAATATATTTCCACCATCAGTTGTAACGATAACTGCATTCATACAACCTTTATCTGACCCCATACAGGCAGCATGATTTGTATTGATTGTTGCTGGAAATGCCAGATAATCATCACGAGTAGACAACCAGAATAAACGACCTTTAAACAGATACCCTGACCCTTCCAGAACTTTAACATGGACCCCTTTTTCTTTATTATTATAGAATGTCTGTCCATTCTCACAGCGGGTATAATTCTCTAACGTAAAGTAACGATTATTATCTATCCGGTAGATCACCTGCGGCGGACCATAAACCGGTGGCGGCGCACTTTTATCCTTTTCTGTCATCACCGTTTCATGCAAACTTCCTGCACCCAGACCGAATGCGGCCCCCTCCGAAACACACCCGCTCAGTGAAAGCAGAGCGCCACTCAACAGCGGCAGGCAGAAAAGCAACGTGGTTAATTTATTTGTCATATCCTTTTCTCTGTTATTTCTTCAGAATAATCTTAAGTCCGTCAATTGCCTGCGAGGTTACAAGCGAAGAATGCCCCGTTGCATCCGTCACACCAGACATTACTCTTCCGTCTGGAAAATGGATTTCATATTTCTGATTTGCCAGTGCCTTTCCGGATGCCGGATGAGTAATCACAAACTTCTCATCAAAACTTTCCGGCTCAAACGACTTCATCACCCCCTGCATACTGCCCGCACCTGTTTTCTTAATACCTGTGTTTTTTATCAGTAGCTTTCCGGGACCCCCAATCTCAACATTCCCGCCTTTAATTTTGATATATCCGCCCCCACATATCAGCGTCAGCTCATCCTGTGCCGTGACCACCAGTTTCTTACCACTCGATATATGCGTGTCCTGCGTTGACCAGGTGGTAAAATTTCCGCCCTGCGCCTGAATATCAATATCGTTGTGCGAACTGAACAATTTGGCACCTTCACGACTGTACAGACTGAGCTGTTTACCCGCCGCCAGCGTGAAGTCTTTCTGCGCCCCCACATCCAGTTGCTTACCGGCGACCAGCGTCAGATTCTCCTGTGCCGACAGCAGTATATCGTCGCCGCTTGCCAGTGCCACACCCTGCGGGGACGTTCCCAGCAGTACTTCCTTCTGAAGCTGCTCTATTTTCTGTTGCAGTAGCGTCTGCTGACGTCCCACATCTGCGGCCAGCGCCTGTGCCTGTTGTGCGCTGGCTGCCAGTGACTGCATTTCCACCAGCGCCGCCGACAGCCGCGACAACGCAGGCTCCATCGCCAGTTGCTGTCCCTGCGCCTTCACCTGCGCATCAGCGGTGATGAATATCCGGGCCATACGGCAGACGGCCCAGCACCCGCGGCATCACCAGGCCGATATAGCGGGAGTCATCGGTGTCGCGGAAGGACTTCCACTTGATGTACTCGGCACGGTCAAAGTAGTTGCCGATATCTTTGATGGCAGCCACTTCTTCCATTGAGGACTTCATAAAGAACGCCGGACCGGCAGAGCCGATAAACGGCATATGCGCTGCGGCGGACACTTTCGAAATGTTACGCAGTAACGCCACATCCTGCGGACTGGCATCAAACTCATATGCCGAAATCACCGCCGCAACCGGCTCACCGCCCGGAGTATCGTACTCAGAAATATACGTATGCCAGTATAATCCACTTTGAATCAGCTCTGGCGAATCTTCAAAATCCTGACGCAGGTCGTCTTTTGACACATCCAGAATTTCCGTTTTCACGTTCTGGCGATAGTCGGTGTTGTCCACCAGGTGCTTCAGACCTCGCCACTGGCGCTCTAACGCCTGGAAATCCGGATGATGAAGCACCTCATCAAGCTGGCGGCTTGTCTGATAATCCAGTTCGGCAATATGGTGATCGATTAAGGTTTTGTCGAGCTTCTCAACCTGCTGGCCCGATTTGCGGATGCAGTCCATAAAAACCTGCACCCCGGCGGTGATACGCTCGTTCGCATCTGCTTCCGCCATCGCTGCTTCATCCTGCCAGGTATTGATATCACTCAGGTGAGAGGCCGGTTTCAGGTTGATTTTTTCAAATAAAGAAGCGTAAACGCCTCCTGCTTCCGGACGTTCCAGCACAACGGTTTCGCCTGCAGACGAGGCATTTTCATTCTGTACAGACATCAGCATCTTCCTTATTTTATCCGTCAGTCTTTTGGCGCAAGCGCGGCGATTTCGTCACGCAGTTCATTACTCAACGCCGGGTCACGTAGAATCGTCTGCAGCTCTTTGCGGTACGTGGAATTATCCAGGAGGTTAGATTTGAGATCGCGCAACAGGCTGCGCATGGCGAGAAGTGCCTTCATTTGTGGGATCTGTCTGGCTACCTGCTCCGGTTCAAAATCTTTTATATCTTTAAAAGTAAGCCGGATATTTTCTTCGCTGCTATCCCCGGCCAGGGTGTTCCGGACAGCGATATTGACCGACGGATTAAATTTCACTAACACACTGTTGAAGTTATTCTTGTTAATATCTACCTTTTCCCGCTCAGACAACGGACGCTGTTCCAGGCCATTACTGAAATCCCCCGTAACCAGTAATTTCAGCGGCAGTTCCACTTTCTTCTGCCCATTACCTGTATGCAGGTCCAGTTTGATGTTAACGCGTGCTTTCGGTATCTCATTCTGAAACGAATTTGCCATATCCACCCTCTTCCTGTCAGATGTTCAGTTGTCATCACTGACACGCCTTTACAAATCGCATTGTGGAGCAAATGACTATGAAAAATCGGTGATTCAGATCAATGATCTGAAAAAATATACTATACAGAATTTTATTCCAAAAAAGGACAGTGACAGGCGCAACTAACAGAACAAGGCCAGGGATGCAGACAACATGCGATTTCAGCTAAAAGGCTGTCTGTGCACAGAACGGAAGCTGAACTTACGGAAGAGAATATTCCTCACAAGAAATATTTCAATGTCGAAAAAAGTAATAAAAGTGATCATACCTGAACAAATGTGACGCAAAGCCGCGCTATATCTGAATAGACACAGCACAGTCCAAAATAAGACAAACTAAATTTTAAGAATAAGCCCCAAAAATATTCACAATACAAATTAATTATTTGAATACAGCTCCCCTCTGCAACAAAACTCTTTCCCGGAAAATGAACCATTCCGAAAACACGATGAAAATGCATTTTTCATTCACACAATGAATTAAAATCACACTAGACGTTACCATGTCTTTCATTGCTGATTTTCAGCAATGAAAACATTCACCCAGAAAATACAAAATTAAATATGCAGCACCTCACTTTAATTCCCATACTGGAAATTCATTTATTTCTTTTTTCAACGCTGACTGACGAGTAATAAAGCTCTCCCATCCGACTGAACCGGAGAGACTGATGGCACCGTACCATTTACTGCGCATAAAACAGGTTGAGGCCAGAACCGGACTCCATCGCTCACAAATCTACGCATGGATGAAAGAAGACCATTTTCCGCAGTCAATTAAAAAAGGCATAGGCTATGACCTGGCTGGCGACAGCGGTCTCTACTTCGAGCACACGCTCGGTTATGACCTCGGGCGAGCGGAAAAAAACTCAGACTGGCGCGATGGGGCGAATACGCTGAAGGGGATGGGTAATATTAAAGCCACCATGAATACCGCCTTCGCCGTCGGCTGGTCGGTCACGCCGTGGCTCACCGTTGAAGGTAAGGCTACGCTTCCGCTTACCGACGCCCAGGGCGTGCATTATCAGACGTCCGCAACCCTCCTGCTGCTCCAGAACTCGCAGGATATCGTTGCCCTACAGTCCGCCGCGCTGTTTGGTGACAGCCGGTACGCCAATACCTTTTACGGGGTCGATCAACGGCAGAGCGCCCGTTCCGGCTATCGTCTCTATCGCGCACCCGGCGGATTTTACGGCATCGACAACGCGCTGACCTGGAGCCATCAATATGACGACCATTGGGGTTCCACGCTCAGCGCCGGCTATACCTGGCTCGGAGAACACGCCGCTGACAGCCCGCTCGTCTCACGGCGCAATGAAGGTACCGTGACGGCGGCAATCACCTGGACATTTTGAGCTACAGGTCAGCGACAATGATTCCCTTTATAGCAGTAAACTACCGTTATTTTCGTTTATAGCGGCCTGGATAAAGTGATGAAAAAAGCCAGAAACCCCCGCCACGCTAATGATAAACTTCTGCAGCGTTACCTTTAAATGTTAAGGAAGGAAAATGAGCACCATTGCCGTTGTTGTTCTGACTTACGTTAAACCGCTTGAGGAAGTAGACGCCCAGCTTGCTGCGCACGTGGAGTGGCTGAAGCAAGGGTACGCTGACGGAATATTTCTCGCTTCGGGGCGTAAAATCCCCAGGTCCGGCGGCGTGATTCTGGCTAAAGGCGATGATCTGGATGCGCTGCAAAACCGGCTGAGCCAGGATCCATTTCAGCAATCGGGCGTAGCAAAAGTCGAGATCGTTCCTTTTGAAGCAACGATGGCCAGCCCCTCACTGCAGGCTCTTCTGTAGTGTGCTAAAAACAAAGCCCGGTCGCCCGGGCTTTGCAGACTCAAAAGGACTCAATAGTAGGCTTTCAGCGCGCGCTGGCAAAGCGTTGAGCGCACGCAATCGTCGGTCGTAAAGCGCACAATACCGACCATCTCATCCTCCTCAAAACGCGCCAGCGCATCGCTCAGGCCCGAGCGGACTCCAGAAGGCAGGTCGCACTGGGTAATGTCGCCGTTGACGATAACCGTCACGTTCTCCCCGAGGCGGGTCAAAAACATCTTCATTTGCGCAGCGGTCACGTTCTGGGCCTCGTCCAGAATCACCACCGCATTTTCAAATGTACGTCCGCGCATATAGGCGAACGGCGCGATTTCCACCTTGCCGATTTCCGGACGCAGGCAGTACTGCATAAAGGAAGCCCCTAGCCTTCTCACCAGCACGTCATAGACCGGTCGGAAATAGGGAGCAAACTTCTCGGCGATATCTCCCGGTAAGAAGCCGAGATCTTCGTCGGCCTGCAGAACGGGACGGGTAACAATAATTCTGTCCACATCCTTATGGATCAGGGCTTCAGCTGCTTTTGCCGCGCTAATCCAGGTCTTACCGCACCCGGCCTCGCCCGTGGCGAAGATCAGCTGTTTATTGTCGATGGCATTCAAATAATGCGCCTGAGCGTCATTGCGCGCTTCGATTGGCGATGCATCGCGGCTATCCCGCGCCATGCCAATGGCTTCTACGCCACTCATTTGCACAAGCGATGTGACCGATTCTTCTTCGCGCTGCTTATGGCTTCGCGAATCCTGTCTCAGCACACGTTTGGCCTCACGACGAGCTCTGGTCACTGCTTTTTGTCTTCCCATGGATAGCACCTTGCGTTGTTGGTTTACATCACACGCGCCACGATCGACGCGATTATGCGCACTAACGATTGAGGTTTGGCTTCCTTGTAAGCCATTGCTTGCCTGACGAATTGGCAGAGGGTCACGGCTACGCGCACCGGTAACCTTGCCTGGGTTCTGGTTTTCTTTGATAGAGGAGGAGGAGGATTTTGCGGTGTGAAAATCGCGGCCGGAAGTTGGGCTCCCGTGCTGATGAGTACGGTCTGGGGTTTGACATTTTCCGTTACAGCAATCGGGCATTCGCGATCTCCATAATGAAACGAGACTACTGCCGAGAACTACCGCGCCTGTAATAAGTACATCAGAAATAATTCTAAGCGCAACTTATTTTTCACATACAGACAACAAATAATTCTCATCGCAGCTGAGGAGAGTTTCCGACTATAAGATTACAGAAAAATGAAACAAGGCAGGAAATACAAAAAATGAATGGAAAAACAGCAGAAAACGCCCTGCCCTTGCGGGCAGGTACGTCAGGCTTCGAGCAGCGATTGCCCGAGATAATGCCGATCGTCGATAACCCCCGGCAGAACAAAGAAATAGCCGCCGCCAATGGGCTTCACGTACTCCTCCAGCGCTTCGCCATTCAGGCGCTTTTGCACCGTCAGGAAGCCTTTTTCCAGATCGTGCTGGTAGCAAACAAACAGCAGCCCCATGTCCAGCTGACCGGAATTGGTCACCCCCAGCGAATAGCTATAGCCCCGGCGCATCATCAGGCTGGATTGCGTTTCTGGGGTGCGCGGATTGGCCAGACGAATATGGCTATCGAGCGCAATGGTATCGCCGTCAGGGTCTTTACTGTAATCCGGCACGTCGTGCTCGTGCTGCATTCCAAGCGGCGCGCCGCTCAGCTTATCGCGGCCAAAAATAGTCTGCTGCTCTTTCAGCGGCGTGCGATCCCAGAACTCAACGTGGAACTGAATAATCCTCGCCGCCTGATAGCTGCCGCCCGTCGCCCACGCGGGCTCTCCCTGGTCGGCGGTGACCCACACCACTTTATCCATTAGCGCCTTATCGGTGCTGACCGGATTCGCGGTGCCGTCTTTGAAGCCCAGCAGATTCACCGGCGTCTCTTTACCCTTGCTGCGCGCGGCGCTGTCGGAGATAAACCCTTCCCGCTTCCAGCGCACGCTGAGCAGATCCGGAGTGTGCTTAATCACGTCGCGCAGGGCGTGAATCACCGTATCCTGGGTGTTGGCGCAAATTTGCAGCAGCAGATCGCCGTGGCACAGCGCCGCATCCAGCGAATCGTTCGGAAAACGCGTCATCTTCTGCAGCGTCTTCGGCGCCTGATTAGCCAGGCCGAAACGCTCGTCAAACAACGAATGCCCCACCGAGACGGTGATCGTCAGATTATCAGGGGCGATCCACGGCCCGAGAATGCCTGAGTCCATCGGCGGCAGCCGCGGGTTCGGCGTCTCCGGCGCGGGACCACCTTTGGTCAGAAAGGCGATGCGCCGGGTCAGCAGGCGAAACAGCCGCTCAAGGTCCGCTTTATAGCTGGCCAGCACATCAAAGGCGACAATCATCATCGACGCCTGCTGCGGCGTCAGCACGCCGGCCTGATGGGGACCATAAAACGGCTGCGCTTCCATACGCGCGTTTGGCGACAGCGTGCCCGGAGAGCTGTTGTCTTTTGCCGCGTGCGCCACCGGACAGCCGCCGGTTATCGCCAGCGCGCCGCCAAGCGCGCCGATCCCTTTTAACAACCGCCGCCGGGACGGTTCATTAACATCATATTTTTGCTCAGCCATCGACTTAGTCCAGACCCAGGATCCCGCGCAGCTGGGCCAAATCTTCCGCCAGCGTGGTGATCGGGCCTTTCAGCGCGTTACGATCGGCATCCGTCAGCTTGTCATAGGTCTCGAAGCCGTCTTTGGTGCGGTATTTGCTGAGAATGGTATCCACTTTTTTGAAGTTGGCGTCCACCTTCGCCAGCAGCGCGCTGTTCTCTTTCTGCAGCTCCGGACGCAGCAGGTCGACGATTTTCTGCGCGCCGTCAATGTTGGCCTGGAAATCCCACAGGTCGGTATGGCTGTAGCGATCTTCTTCGCCGCTGATTTTGCTGGCGGCCACTTCTTCAATCAGCCCGGCAGCGCCGCCGACCACTTTTGACGGCGGGAACGCCAGTTCGCTAATGCGTTTTTGCAGCTCGAGAACGTCGGCGTTCAATTGATCGGCATAGTTATCCATTCCCTTGACGCTGTTATCGCCAAACAGCGCTTTTTCCAGCCGGTGGAAACCGGTGAATTTCGGATCTTCGGCTTTTTTCTCGTAGTCATCCTCGCGGGCGTCAATGCTGCCATCGAGATCGGAGAACAGCTCGGCGATCGGTTCAATACGTTCATAGTGCTGGCGCGTCGGCGCGTACAGCGCTTTCGCCTTCTCGATATCACCCGCTTTCACCGCATCGGTAAAGGCTTTGGTGCCGCTAACCAGCTCCGCGGTCTCGGCGGTAACCCAGGCTTTATAGGCGGTAATAGCTTCACCCAGGCTGAGCAGTGCATCGGCTTTGGCGGCATCTTTGGTCGCCTCGCCGGTCACCGTCAGTTTGCCTTTCGGGTTGGTCAGCAGACCGCAGGTCATATCATATTCGCCCGGCTGCAGGTTGGCCGTCAGCTTTTGCGTAAAGCCGGGGGCGATATTCTCCCGCTCCTCCACCACCATCACCCCTTTCAGAATTTCCCACTCCAGCGCTTTCTGGCTGTGATTCTGAATGATGAACTGGGTTTTACCCGCCTTCACGGTGACGTTCATCGGCTCGCACTGTTTGTCGGTGACGGTCACTTTGACCTGCGGAATATCGGCCGCCTGGGCGTAAAAAGCCGAGCTGAACAGCGCAGCGAGCGTAAGCTGCAGCGCATTACGACGAAAATGATTCATCATGACCATCCCTTTCGATAAGTATGTTGTCACTATTGCAATCCGCGATGCCCGACTACGCTGCCCGGGATGCGGTGGTTTTTTTACCCGGCGGCGAGACGTACAGCGCCAGCGCCGGGATCAAATAGATAAAGTAGACCGCCACTTCGCTGACGGTCGGCGTTTCCTGATAGCCGAAGATCCCTTCCAGCAGCGTGCCGAATAGGGTGTGCGTCGAAATGACGTTGCTCAGGTCGAAGGCGACCGCCTGGAAATGGTTCCACAGTCCGGCCTCATGGAAGGCGCGGATAGCCCCCGCGGCGAGGCCTGCGGCCACCAGTAAAATAAACAGGCTGGTCCATTTGAAAAAGACGGCGAGATTCATACGGATGCCGCCCCAGTAGATCAGGAACCCTAAAACGATGGCCGTCGCCAGGCCGAGCATCGCGCCGATGGGCGGCCAGATTCCGACATCCTGCTGGAAAGCGGCGAGCAGGAAAAAGACCGATTCCAGGCCTTCACGCGCAACGGCGAAAAAGACCATCATCACCAGCGCCCAGCCGTGGTTATTTCCGCGCTGGAGGGCATTATCGACCGCCTGCTCAAGCTGCTGTTTGACGTTGCGCGACACTTTACGCATCCAGAACACCATCCAGGTCAGAATGCACACCGCCACCACCGCCACGATGCCCTCGAACAGCTCCTGCTCGCGCTGCGGAAACTCGCCGGTGGTTTCGTTGATAAAAATTCCGAGGCCCAGGCACAGTGCCGCCGCAAGCAGCACCCCAATCCACATGACGCCAATCCAGCTACCGCGCTGGGTGCGTTTTAGATAGCTGGCAATCAGGCTGACAATCAGCGCAGCTTCCAGGCCTTCACGTAACATGATGAGAAATGGGACAAACATGCCAACACCCTTAAATGTGAACCGCAGTCAACTGATGCAAAGATAGGTAAATATTTATGATAGTGATTATCATTACAATAATCAGAAACACAAGTGAAATGTGGAGTGAATGATGACGATTTGTAAATCAGTCGCGAACAAATAATGACTTGCGCGATTATCTCGCAGCCCAGGCTCCACTGGGCAGGAGGACAGGATTTTTTGCGCCAGATATTTACCCGGCTGCCCGGCTGTGGCTAAATGGCGGCCTTATTGACCTGCGAAATAAACGACATGACTCAATTCTTGCACTTCCTGCTGGCGCTGGTGGTTATACTCGCCCTTGCCTGGCTTGCCAGCTACGACCGTAAAAAAATCCGCATTCGCTATATTATCCAGTTAATTATTATTGAAGTTGCCCTGGCTTTCTTTTTTCTCCACGCCGAAAGCGGCCTGTGGCTAGTGAAAAATATCGCATCCTTTTTTGAATCACTGCTCGGCTTTGCCGCCGAAGGCACCAACTTTGTATTTGGCGGTATGAGTGAAAAAGGGCTGGCGTTTATTTTCCTTGGCGTGCTGTGCCCCATTGTTTTTATCTCCGCGCTCATCGGTATTCTTCAGCACTGGCGTATTCTGCCCATTTTCATTCGTCTGATTGGCACCCTGCTGTCAAAGGTTAACGGTATGGGTAAGCTGGAGTCCTTCAACGCGGTCAGTTCGCTGATCCTCGGTCAATCAGAGAACTTTATTGCCTATAAAGGCGTGCTCGGCGACCTCTCTTCACGCCGCCTGTTCACCATGTCGGCCACCGCGATGTCGACAGTGTCGCTCTCCATCGTCGGCGCTTATATGAGTATGCTCGACGCGAAATACGTCGTCGCCGCGCTGATCCTGAATATGTTCAGCACCTTTATTGTGCTGTCGATCATTAACCCGACGCGTCCGGGCAGCGAGGAGGAGATCAAGCTTGAAAAACTGCATGAGTCGCAGAGCTTCTTTGAAATGCTCGGTGAATATATTCTGGCCGGTTTTAAAGTCGCGATGATTATTCTGGCGATGCTGATTGGTTTTATCGCCTTAATTAGCGCCATAAATGCCCTGTTCGCCACGATATTTGGCCTGAGCTTCCAGCAGATCCTCGGCTACGTCTTTTATCCGCTGGCGTGGCTGATTGGCATTCCGCTTAGCGATGCGTTGAACGCCGGGAGTATTATGGCGACGAAACTGGTGGCCAATGAATTTGTCGCCATGATTGAGCTGCAAAAAATAGCCGCCAGCATGACGCCGCGCGGGCTGGGAATTTTATCCGTGTTCCTGGTTTCCTTCGCCAACTTTGCCTCTATCGGCATTATCGCCGGGGCGATTAAAGGCCTGAACGAGCAGCAGGGAAATATCGTTTCCCGCTTCGGCCTGCGCCTGGTGTATGGCGCAACGCTGGTCAGCCTGCTCTCCGCCAGCTTTGCGGGGCTGGTGCTGTAACCGAAGCGCGTTTGGCCTGTTATCCCGGGGTAACAGGCCCGCGTAGCTAAGTAGCCCGGGTAAGGCGTTAGCCGCAACCCGGGAATTTCACCTGATGCAAATTAAAAGTGCACGCAGACCGGCTGGTCAACGCGCATCACCGACTCCTGCGCAAAGCGTGATTTATAGGTCGTGCGCAGCGCCTCAATCCCCTCTTCGCTCTTCGCATCTTTGCCGTGAATCAGCATCAGCGCCTTGCTCTGCTCTCGCGCCACGGTACCGTCATTGCCAAGCCACTGCCCGCGCGCGTCAAAGACCGTCAGGCCATCGCGAAAGCGCGGCGTCACGTCGCGGTCAACGAACTGCTGCCACTCCTGCGCGGTGATATCCTTCCCGGCCGGACGGCTTAAGCCGAAATAAAGCGTGGTTTGCACCATCGCGTTATCCGCCGGGCAGGCGTTAGCGTCCGCCGCCGGAGCCCTCTTCGCGGCAGGCGCTACGCAGCCGCTCAATAATCCTGCCAGCACCAGCGCCATTGCACCCTGTCTGAAACTCATTTCGCTACCCTCATTGTTATTTGTGCTGAGATATCAGCGTATTTTCAAACGATTAGCAAGAGGCATAAATAACAAAGCCCGCAGAGCGCGGGCTTGATGGGGTTGCAGAGGCTTACTCGGCGGTCGCGCGCACCGGCGGCGCGGAGTGATAATGGGCGTCCGCTTCGGCGAAGCGTCGCTGCATCTCGGCGGAAGGCGCTTTACCCAGCAGGCTGAAGACCACAATCCCCAGGCTACCAAAGATAAAGCCAGGGATGATTTCATACAGGCCCAGCCAGCCGAACTGCTTCCAGACGATGACCGTGACCGCGCCGATGACCATCCCGGCCAGCGCGCCGTTACGGGTCATTCGCGACCACATCACCGAGAACAGCACTACCGGGCCAAACGCCGCGCCAAAGCCTGCCCATGCGTAGCTTACCAGGCCCAGTACGCGGTTCTCCGGGTTGGCCGCCAGGGCGATCGCAATTAACGCGACGAGCAGCACCATAAAGCGTCCTACCCATACCAGCTCTTTCTGCCCGGCATTTTTACGCAAAAACGCTTTATACAGATCTTCAGTAATGGCGCTTGAGCACACCAGCAGCTGGCAGCTCAGGGTCGACATCACCGCCGCCAGAATCGCCGACAGCAGGATCCCGGCAATCCACGGGTTGAACAGAATCTGCGCCAGTTCGATAAAGACGCGTTCGGCGTTCTGATTAACCGCACCGGCAAGGGCCGGGTTGTTATTGAAGTACGCAATACCAAAAAAGCCGACGGAACAGGCACCCGCCAGGCAGAGGATCATCCAGGTCATGCTGATGCGACGGGCGTGAACGATGCTGTGGTGCGAATCCGCCGCCATAAAGCGCGCCAGAATATGCGGCTGACCAAAATAGCCCAGGCCCCAGCCCATCAGCGAAATAATCGCCACGAAGTTCAGGCCCTTGAGCATATCAACGTTCTCAATGCTCTTTTGCTTAATCACTTCCAGGGAATCGCCAAAACCGCCGACGGAAATCACCACCATCACCGGCGTCAGGATCAGGGCGAATATCATCAGGCTGGCCTGGACGGTATCGGTCCAGCTTACCGCGAGGAAGCCGCCGACAAAGGTATAAATAATGGTTGCCGCCGCCCCGGCCCACAGCGCGGTTTCGTAGCTCATGCCAAAGGTGCTTTCAAACAGACGCGCGCCGGCCACAATACCGGAAGCGCAATAGATGGTGAAAAATAACAAAATGACCAGCGCCGAGATAATTCGCAGCACGCGGCTTTTATCTTCAAAACGGCCGGTGAAATAATCCGGCAGCGTCAGGGCGTTATTATTCGCCTCGGTATGCACCCGCAAACGCCCCGCCACCAGCTTCCAGTTAATCCATGCGCCCAACGTCAGGCCAATGGCAATCCAGCTTTCGGAAATACCGGAAATAAATATCGCCCCCGGCAGCCCCATCAGCAACCAGCCGCTCATATCGGAGGCTCCGGCGGAGAGCGCGGTGACGAATGGGCCCAGGCTGCGGCCGCCGAGAATATAATCATCAAAGTTCTTTGTCGAGCGCCAGGCAATAAAGCCGATGAGTACCATGCCAAAAATATAAACAATAAAAGTCACCAACATGGGTGTGCTAATAGCCATGTAAAAATCTCCAGAATTTTGTCGACAGCGTCCAAATTTGTCGTTTTATCCACTACCGGAACGGGGCAATGGCCTATTGGTTGTATTGGGCGACCGTATCCTGACGGAAGCTTTGTTTTTTCACAAACGATTTAACACAGCATTTACACGAAATGCTTCCGGGACCAAACTTCATTTTGTTATAGGTTGCACTCTCTCACGTTTTTAGCGGTTGCACCACGCAAAAGTGTTAAGTGACGCATAGAAATACCTTATTAGACAGGGGATAAATACCTGCTATTTTCATCATCATTTTTAACATTCCCGGCGTTTTTCTACCTGCCACACAATTCTCAATTAACAAGGTTGCACAAAGTTGCAACATGGTAGATATTTCTACGCAACCTCATCTTGGCACGAAGACGTTCTATTACAGGAGTTCCTGACATGGGCACCACCACCATGGGTGTAAAACTTGACGACGCGACGCGTGAACGCATTAAATCCGCGGCGAGCCGTATTGACCGCACGCCGCACTGGCTGATTAAACAGGCCATTTTCAACTATCTGGAAAAGCTGGAAAACGACGAGACGCTGCCGGAGCTGCCGGCGCTGCTGTCCGGCGCGGCGAACGAAAGCGATGAGGCCGGTCATCCGGCTGACGAACCTTATCAGCCCTTCCTCGATTTCGCCGAGCAGATCCTGCCGCAGTCCGTTTCCCGCGCGTCGATCACCGCCGCCTGGCGCTGGGCCGAAACCGACGCCGTGCCGATGCTGCTGGAGCAGGCTCCCCCGCCGCCGACACTCCGCGGCCCGGCGCTGGCGGCGTT
>OAWQ01000257.1_pt1 | contig 14238 bp, 10 predicted proteins | sample 1476961 | NCBI WGS metagenome assembly OAWQ01 (sample SAMEA2580247, study PRJEB22360) | human gut metagenome | biome: human gut; feature: human-associated habitat; material: faeces | place: Denmark | collected 2008/2010
TTTTTTAATAAATAGTTAACAATTAAATGTAGTAATAAAAAGTGTTCTTTTATTAAATGATAATTAAAAATTTTATTGTTTTAAAAATATATTAAATTTTAAAAATAGCATTTGTAAATGGCCGTATTTGAATAACTATAAACGGAGGAAACATTCATGAGTTTACACAAAAGAAAAATAAGTCTTTTTGCGTTTTTCTTAATGACTGTATTTACAGTAACATTGAAAACGTATTTCTCATACTATGTAGATTTTTCTTTAGGTGTTAAAGGGTTAGTTCAAAATTTAATACTATTGATGAATCCATATAGTTTAATCGCGCTTATTTTAAGTATCTTTCTGTTCTTTAAAGGTAAGAAAGCATATTGGTTTATTTTTATTGGAGGATTCTTATTAACATTTTTACTCTATGCTAATGTTGTTTATTTTAGATTCTTCTCAGACTTTTTAACGTTTAGTACATTAAATCAAGCGAGTAACGTTGAATCGATGGGGGGCGCAGTAAGTGCCTCTTTTAAATGGTATGACTTTGTGTATTTTATAGATACTATTGTTTATCTGTTTATTTTAATTTTTAAACGAAGTTGGTTAGACAAACGTGTATTTAGTAAAAAGTTTGTACCAGTAGTGATGGCAGCATCAATTGCATTGTTCTTTTTAAACTTAGCTTTTGCTGAAACTGATCGCCCTGAATTATTGACTCGTACATTTGATCACAAATATTTAGTTAAATATTTAGGTCCATATAATTTTACTGTATATGATGGTGTTAAAACGATTCAAAACAATCAACAAAAAGCATTGGCTTCTGAAGATGATTTAACTCGTGTTTTAAATTATACGAAACAAAAAAATACAGAACCAAACTCTGAATATTATGGTATTGCTAAGAAGAAAAATATCATAAAAATACATTTGGAAAGTTTTCAAACATTTTTAATTAATAAAAAAGTAAATGGTAAGGAAGTTACACCTTTCTTAAACAAATTATCGACTGGTAACGATGACTTTAGATATTATCCAAACTTCTTCCATCAAACAGGACAAGGTAAAACTTCTGACTCAGAATTTACAATGGATAATAGTTTATATGGTTTACCTCAAGGATCTGCGTATTCATTAAAAGGAGATAACACATATCAATCTTTACCAGCAATTTTAGATCAAAAAGAAGGTTACACTTCTGATGTGATGCACGGGGACTACAAAACATTTTGGAACCGTGATCAAATTTATAAACATTTTGGTATAGATAAATTTTACGATGCAACATATTATGATATGTCGGATGAAAATGTCGTGAACTTAGGCTTAAAAGATAAACCTTTCTTTAAAGCATCAGCAGAATATCAATCTAAAATGAAACAACCATTTTACTCTCATTTAATTACACTAACTAATCATTATCCATTTACTTTAAATTCAGAAGATGCAAGTATTGATAAGCCGAATACAGGCGATTCTACTGTAGATGGATATATTCAAACGGCTCATTACTTAGATCAAGCTTTAGAACAGTATATTAATGATTTGAAAGCAAAAGGATTATATGATGATTCAGTCATTATGATTTACGGTGACCATTATGGTATTTCTGAAAACCATAACAATGCAATGGAGAAATTACTGGGTGAGCAAATTACACCAGCTAAATTCACAGATTTAAATCGTACTGGCTTTTGGTTAAAAATTCCTGGTAAAAATGGTACTGTAGATGAAACATATGCTGGGCAAATGGATGTGATGCCTACTATCTTACATTTAGTTGGTATTGATTCGAAGAATTATTTAATGTTTGGTACAGATATGTTATCTAAAGATCATAATGATGTGATTCCATTCCGTAATGGTGATTTCATCACAAAAGATTATAAATTTGTGAATGGTAAAGTATATTCAAATAAAAATAATGAATTAATAACAACGCCACCTAAAGATTTAGAAAAAAATAAAAAACAGGTGGAAAAAGATTTAGAAATGAGTGACGAGGTATTAAACGGCGACCTATTCAGATTCTACAATAATCCAGATTTTAAAAAAATTAATCCATCAAAATATGACTACAAAATAGGTCCTCATGGAAATCAAAAATAATTCAATATTAGAGAGTGTATAAAATAAACATTCTATATTAAACGCCCGTAGATAAGTTTTATCTACGGGTTTTTTATCGTTGCATTAAAAATCAACAAAAAATGAGAGTGGGACAGAATTCATTTTGAATTCGTCGTTATACTGCGACAACACATTCCTAAATTACGTTGGACGTAGACTTTCTTATTGAAAGTTTTTTGTTGGGGTCCCGGGACTAGAATTGACTGTCAATATATTAAAAAAGCCTAAGACCATTTAATATGTCTCAGGCTTATTCGTTAATTTAATTATCCTAATGATACGTCTAATATCATCATTATCACAAAACCAAGCATTAAGCTTAATGTAGCTAAATTTGTATTATTACTCGATTGAGAATCAGGGATAAGCTCTTCTACAACTACAAAAATCATTGCTCCTGCTGCAAAAGCTAATGCATAGGGTAGTACTGGAGTGATAAAAATAATTGCAATGGCACCTATAGTTGCAAAAATAGGTTCTACTATGGCTGATGCTTGACCATAATTAAATGCTTTAAAACGTGTTGCACCAGCGGCTCTAATCGGCATGGATAAAGCAGCTCCTTCTGGAATATTCTGAATACCAATACCAATTGCTAAACCAAGGGCTCCAAAAAAGGTAGCTTGTCCATTTCCAGTTGCAATTCCACCAAATGCTACGCCGATTGATAAACCTTCAGGAATATTGTGTAAAGTGATAGCTAATACTAGTAAAGCATTTTTACTTAAAGAAGTTTTAACGCCCTCTCGATATTGACTTTTATCACCGATTTTTTGGTGTATATGTGGAATGACTGCATCAAGTCCTCTAATAAACACACCACCTAGAATAAAACCAATCGCAGCAGGTAACCAAGCAGGTAAATGACCATTTGTACCATAATCAATGGAAGGTTGTAATAAAGACCAAAAACTTGCAGCAATCATAATTCCAGCGGCAAAACCTTGCATAGAAGTTAGGATTTTTTTGTTTACAGTCTTGAAAATAAAGACTGATGCAGCACCTAAAGCAGTTAATAACCAAGTGATAATACCAGCAATAAGTGCTTGAAGATAAGGTGGTAAATTTTCGAAAAAGTCTATCACATCTATTTTCTCCTTATATCATTTAGCATTAAAAAGGTGTATAATATATAGAACTGAATTAAGCTTATCAGAAATATATTGAAATTTCGATATTAAAAAGGAAGTAAAAATATGGAAGCGTATAAAATAGAACAACTAAATAAATCATATGCGGATAAAGTTATTTTTGATGACTTAAATCTCTCTATTTCTGAACATGAAAAAATTGGACTTGTAGGTATAAATGGTACTGGTAAAAGTACTTTATTAAAAGTCATTGGTGGTTTAGATGAAGATTTTTCAGCCGATATAACTCATCCTAATCAGTATCGCATTCGTTATTCTTCACAGAAGCAAAATTTAGATGGTGATATGACAGTATTTCAAGCTGTTCTAAGTTCCGATACAGATACGTTACGTATTATTAAAACATATGAAGAAGCTGTGACTATATATACAGAACATCAAAACGATGCGAATTTTAAAAAAATGATGGAAGCTCAAGAACTTATGGATCAACACCATGCATGGGATTACAATGCTGAAATTAAAACTATTTTATCAAAATTAGGTATTAATCATACGACTAAAAAAATTAAAGAATTATCAGGTGGACAACAAAAACGTGTTGTCTTAGCTAAGACACTTATAGAACAACCTGATTTGTTATTGCTAGATGAGCCTACAAACCATCTAGACTTTGAATCAATTAACTGGTTAATTAACTATGTTAAGCAATATCCACATACAGTTTTATTTGTTACACACGATCGCTATTTTTTAAATGAGATTGCTACACGTATTGTGGAATTAGATAGAGGAAAACTTAAATCTTATCCAGGAAACTATGAAGATTACATTGCAATGAGAGCTGAAAATGAAGTGATTGAACAAAAACAACAAGAAAAACAAAAGGCACTTTATAAACAAGAACTTGCATGGATGCGTACAGGCGCAAAAGCAAGAACGACAAAACAACAAGCTCGAATTAATCGATTTAATGATTTGGAGTCAGAAGTTCAATCTCATCATCAAAAAGATAAAGGTCAACTCAATCTTGCTTATTCTAGATTAGGCAAACAAGTATTTGAGTTAGACCATTTAACGAAAAAGATTCAAAATAAAATATTATTCAAAGATGTAACAGAAATTATTCAAAGTGGTCAAAGAATTGGTATCGTTGGACCAAATGGTGCAGGGAAGACGACAATGTTAAATATTTTAAATCAAGATGATACTGATTATTCTGGAGAATTAAAAGTTGGCCAAACTGTAAAAATAGCTTATTTTAAACAAACAGAAGAAACTTTGGATAGTGATATACGTATGATTGACTATTTGAGAGAAGAAAGTGAAGTGGCAAAAGAAAAAGATGGCACTTCAGTTTCAGTTACTCAATTGTTAGAGCGATTTCTATTTCCGAGTGCTACTCATGGTAAAAAGATTTATAAATTATCAGGTGGAGAGCAAAAACGATTATATTTATTGAGATTGCTTGTTCATCAACCTAATGTTCTGTTACTTGATGAGCCAACCAATGATCTTGATACTGAAACATTAACAATTTTAGAAGACTACATTAGTACCTTCGGAGGATCAGTAGTTACTGTAAGTCATGATCGTTATTTTTTAAATAAAGTAGCACAAGAATATTGGTATATTCACGGTGGCCAATTAGAACGTATTATTGGAACATTCGAAGATTATGAGGCCTATAAAAAAGAAAAAGATCGACAGGATACACTTGAAAAACAAGCTCAACAACCTAAAACTAAATCAAACGCTCGTAAAAAAACGGGACTGTCTTATAAAGAAAAACGTGAATATGAAGCTCTAATGGAACGTATTGAAACGACAGAACATAGACTAGAGCAGATTGATGCTGAAATGGTAGAAGCGAGCACTGATTACGCTAAAATAAAAGAATTAAATGAAGAAAAAGAACATCTAGAGCAATCATATGATGTAGACATCACGAGATGGAGTGAATTAGAAGAAATAAAAGAGCAATAAGGGGAATGTAAGTATGGAAGCAACTTTGTCACATTATTTTGGTTATGATACGTTTAGACCAGGTCAAAAAGAGATAATTTCTAAAATATTAAATCATCATAATGTATTAGGTGTCTTGCCTACAGGTGGTGGTAAATCAATATGTTATCAAGTACCTGGTTTAATGTTAGGTGGTACAACGATAGTAATAAGTCCATTGATTTCTTTAATGAAAGACCAAGTGGATCAGTTAAAAGCAATGGGTATCGAAGCAGCCTATCTAAATAGTAGTCTAAATAAAAAGCAACAATCTGAGATTGAAAATAAGTTAATAACTGGTGACATTCAATTTTTATATGTGGCACCTGAACGTTTTGAAAGTAACTATTTTTTAAACTTGCTTAGTCAAATTGACATTCACTTAATTGCATTTGATGAAGCTCACTGTATTTCAAAATGGGGACATGATTTTAGACCGAGTTATCAAAGCGTCATAAATAAAGTGTTTACACTACCTCAAGATTTTACGATTGTAGCTCTTACAGCTACAGCCACGGCCGAAGTTCAACAGGATATTATGGAAAAATTAAATATCCAAAAAGAAGATGGAATTAAAACAAGTACCAAAAGACGTAATCTCATTTTTAAAGTAAATTCAACATATCAAAGACAAAAATTTGTTATTGAATATGCTAAAGCTCATAAAGATCAAGCAGGTATTATTTATTGTTCTACACGTAAACAAGTAGAAGAATTACAAGAATCTCTAGAATCTATAAATATTGCTTCTGCTATTTATCATGCAGGTTTAACAAATAAAGAAAGAGAAGAAGCTCAAAATGACTTTGTATACGATCGTATTAAAGTTGTTATCGCAACAAATGCATTTGGAATGGGTATTGATAAATCTAATGTTCGTTATGTTATTCATTACAACATGCCTGGAGATCTTGAATCATACTATCAAGAAGCGGGTCGTGCAGGACGAGATGGCTTAAAAAGTGAATGTATTTTATTATTTAGTGAAAGAGATAAAGGATTACATGAATATTTTATTACTGTTTCGCAAGCAGATGATGATTATAAAGATAAAATGGGCGAGAAACTAACTAAAATGATTCAGTATACTAAAACGAAAAAGTGCTTAGAAGCGACAATTGTACATTATTTTGAACCGAATGCGCGTCTAGAGGAATGCGGTCAATGTAGTAATTGCATTCAACAAAATAAAACTTATGACATGACCAATGAAGCAAAAATGATTATTAGTTGTATCGCACGCATGCGTCAACAAGAAAACTATCATGTTATTATTCAAGTGTTACGTGGAGAATTAAGTGATTATATTAAATACAATCATTATCATCAACTTACAACACATGGATTGATGAAAGACTATACTACTTCAGAGTTAAGTCATTTAATTGATGAGTTACGGTTTAAAGGCTTTTTAAATGAATATAATGAAATTCTAACGTGTGATGAAAGTGTGAAAGAATTATTGAATAATGATGTCACAGTGTATACGACGCCATTTAAACATAAAAGTAAGGAAAAAGTTTTCATTAATACAATAGAAGGCGTTGATCGTGCTTTATATAGTGAATTAGTAGAAGTTCGCCGTCAATTAAGTGAAAAGTTGAATATTGCGCCTGTGAGTATTTTTTCTGACTATACATTGGAAGAGTTTGCTAAACGTAAACCAGAATCTAAACAAGAAATGATTGCGATAGATGGTGTAGGAAGCTATAAGTTAAAACATTATTGTCCTAAATTTCTTGAAACAATCCAATCATATAAAACGAATATCTAACAAAAAATTAAATATGACTTAATAAAACAACTTAGAAGCTAGAAAAATGTTTTAAGTTGTTTTATTTTTTATTGTTAAAAAATAATTAGTATTTAAATCTATTAAGTATGAATTTATCAATAAACATGATTTAATAGAAAATAAGCAATATAAATTTTATAGTGATGTGAAGGAAATGAAGGTGACAAGATGATAGAGTTTAAAAATGTAACAAAACGTTATGGAACGAATGTTGCAGTTGATGATGTGAGTTTTAAGATTAATGAAGGAGAATTTTTTATTTTAATCGGACCTTCAGGTTGTGGAAAAACAACTACTTTAAAAATGATTAATCGATTAATATCGTTAAGTGAAGGATACATTTATTTTAAAGATAAGCCAGTGAGTGATTATCCAGTTTATGAGATGCGTTGGGATATTGGATATGTACTACAACAAATCGCATTATTTCCACATATGACGATTAAAGAAAATATCGCACAAGTTCCTCAAATGAAAAAGTGGAAAGACAAAGATATTCATCGACGTGTAGATGAATTATTAGATATGGTTAGATTAGATCCAAATACATACCGAGATCGTAAACCAGATGAATTATCGGGAGGACAACGTCAACGTGTAGGCGTGGTAAGAGCATTAGCAGCTGATCCTCCAGTAATATTAATGGACGAACCTTTTAGTGCGTTAGACCCCATTAGTAGAGAAAAATTACAAGATGATTTATTAGAATTACAAACGAAAATTAAAAAGACAATTATTTTTGTAACACACGATATACAAGAAGCAATGAAATTAGGAGATCGTATTTGTTTATTAAATGATGGTCGTGTTGAACAAATTGACACACCTGAAGGATTCCAAGAGCATCCTAAAAATCAATTTGTTCGAGAGTTTATGGGCGATCACTTGCATAAAGATATCAATAATTCAAAAATCTCCGATCTAAATCTTACAAGAACACTTACTGAATATGACGAAAAACAAGGATACCCAATTATAAAAGATAGTATGAAACTTCAAGATACTTACGAGATACTTGCTAAACATGAAGCAGTCATTGTAGAAAATAATCATGCTTTAACACAGTCATTATTAAGAAGAGAAGATGTTTTTGACTATCTATCTAAAAATGATAAGGAGGGTTAAAGCATGAACGAATTTTTAACAACGCTCAATGATCGTAGAGGAGAATTACTAAGAACAATTTTTGAGCACATACAAATTTCTTTTATTGCTTTATTTATCGCAATTTTAATTGCAGTACCACTTGGTATTGCTTTAACTAAAACAAAGCGTTTATCTGAAGTTGTAATGAATATCGCAGCGGTATTACAAACTATTCCATCCCTTGCTTTACTTGGATTAATGATTCCAATTTTTGGTATAGGAAAAGTTCCAGCAATTATTGCATTAGTAGTATATGCGCTATTACCTATTTTAAGAAATACATATACAGGTATTAAAGAAGTAGAGCCTTCTCTAACAGAAGCAGCCAAAGGTATCGGTATGAAACCAATGCGACGTTTAACTAAAGTCGAGTTACCTATTGCAATGCCAGTCATTATGGCAGGTATACGTACAGCTATGGTGCTTATTATTGGTACAGCTACATTAGCTGCATTAATTGGAGCAGGTGGATTAGGGGATTTGATCTTATTAGGCATTGATCGTAACAATACAGCACTTATATTGATTGGCGCTATTCCAGCTGCATTATTAGCTATTTTATTTGATTTTATATTGCGTTATATGGCGAAATTATCTTATAAAAAACTTCTTATTACACTAGGTATTATTCTATTAATTATCTTACTTGTTATTGTTGTTCCACTCTTTGGTAAAAAAGGTGCAACGATTACTATGGCAGGAAAATTAGGTTCTGAACCTTCAATTATTACGAATATGTATAAAATATTAATTGAAGAGGAAACACATGATACAGTTAATGTTAAAAGTGGTATGGGTAAAACCTCATTCTTATTTAATGCGTTAAAATCAGACGATATAGATGGTTATTTAGAATTCACAGGTACAGTACTAGGAGAACTTACTAAAGAGAATCTAAAATCTAAAAAAGAAGCTGATGTATATCACCAAGCTAAAGCAAGTTTAGAGAAAAAATATGATATGACGATGCTTAAACCAATGAAATATAATAATACCTATGCGTTAGCTGTTAAAAGAGATTTTGCTAAACAATATAATTTACAATCAATTGGTGATTTACGTAAAGTACAAGGTCAACTTAAACCAGGATTTACTATGGAATTTAAAGATAGAGATGATGGTTATAAAGCAGTAGCTAAAAAATATAACTTGAATCTTTCTAATATTAAACAAATGGAACCTAAACTACGTTATACGGCAGTAGAGAAAGGTGACATTAATCTTATTGATGCGTATTCTACAGATGCTGAATTAAAACAATATGATATGGTAGTACTTAAAGATGATAAACATGTTTTCCCACCTTATCAAGGTGCTCCAATGTTTAAAGAAAAGTTTCTAAAAGAACATCCGGAAATTAAAAAAGCTTTAAATCAATTATCAAATAAAATTACGGATGAACAAATGCAAGAAATGAATTATAAAGTGACAGTGAAAAATGAAGATCCATATAAAGTTGCTAAACAATATTTAGAAAAAGAAGGATTGGCACATTAAATTTGTAAAAAGCTCATAGATACATTTTATCTATGAGCTTTTTAACACATAAAGTATAAATCGATAATTTATGGTACTATTTTAATTAATAAGTGAAAAAGGAAAGTAACTTAATTTATATAGGAGTGATCATAAATGAAAAAACAATTACAACAATTATCGGCATATCAACCTGGGTTATCACCGCAAGCACTTAAAGAAAAATTTGGTATAGAAGGTGAGTTATATAAACTAGCATCGAATGAAAATTTATATGGACCATCACCTCGTGTAAAAGAAGCAATTGAGGCTCACTTAGATGAATTATTTTACTATCCGGAAACAGGCTCTCCATCATTACGAAAAGCAATTAGTAAGCATTTAAATGTTGATGAATCTCGAATTTTATTTGGCGCAGGTTTAGATGAAGTAATACTCATGATTTCTAGAGCAGTTTTAACACCGGGAGATAAAATTGTGACAAGTGAAGCTACTTTTGGACAATATTATCATAATGCGATTGTTGAATCAGCTGAAGTTGTAAAAGTACCGTTAAAAAATGGCGGATTTGATTTGGAAGGCATTTTAAAAGAGGTTAATTCTGATACCTCATTAGTATGGTTATGTAATCCTAATAATCCTACAGGTACATATTTTAGTCATGATGAATTAGAGTCATTTTTGGAACGTGTTCCAAGTCATGTGCCAGTCTTAATTGATGAAGCATATTTCGAATTCGTCACTGCTGAAGATTATCCTGATACATTAAAACTACAAGAACGCTTTGATAATGCATTTTTATTAAGAACATTTTCTAAAGCATATGGATTAGCAGGTTTACGTGTAGGATATGTTGTGGCAACAAATGAAGCCATTGAAAAATGGAATATCATTCGTCCACCATTTAATGTGACACGAATTTCAGAATATGCAGCGATTGCAGCATTAGAAGATCAAGATTATTTAAAAGAGATTACTAGAAAAAATGCAAAAGAACGTGAAAAGTTCTATAACATTGAACAAAGTAAACACTTTTTACCTAGTCAAACGAACTTTGTATTTGTAGTAACAGATAAGCCACAAGCATTGTATAATGAATTATTAAACGTTGGCTGTATCACTAGACCTTTTCCTAATGGAGTACGTATTACAATTGGATTTGAAGAACAAAATAATAAAATGATTGAAGTATTAAAACAATTTAATTATTAAACTAAGGAAAAACCTTTAATTGCGATTCATGACGAATTAAAGGTTTTTTGCTATACTTTGAAAATGTGCAAAAGATAACTAAGGAAGTGATAGCATGGCACGTAAATCTATAGCAATAGATATGGATGAAGTATTAGCAGATACTTTAGGTGCAATTATTGAAGCAGTTAATATTGAAACTAAATTAGGAATTACAATGGAATCGTTACATGGTCAGAAATTAAACCATGTGATTCCTGAACATGATGGGTTAGTAAGAGATATTTTAAGAGCGCCAGAGTTTTTTAGACATCTTAAAGTGATACCACATGCTCAAGAGGTGGTAGAAAAACTTAATGAGCATTATGATGTATATATTGCTACAGCAGCAATGGATGTACCCACCTCATTTCATGATAAATATGAATGGTTACTAGAATATTTTCCATTTTTAGATCCACAGCATTTTATTTTTTGTGGAAGAAAAAATATTGTTAAAACAGATTATTTAATAGATGATAATCCTCGTCAGCTTCAAATTTTTGAAGGAGAACCTATTATCTTTACGGCTGCACATAATATAAATGAAACACGTTTTAAACGAGTGAATGGCTGGAAAGATGTAGAAGCAATGTTTTTAAATAATAATTAAAGTAAAAAGGTATGTATGAAGCTTGAAGCATTCATACATACCTTTTGATTATTATATAGTTGTTATTTCTCATCATTCGAAAAAGTAAGGATATTGATTGCTTTAGGTAACACATCAATGGTGATAGGTGTTTCTAAATTAATTTCTCCATCAATATCTACTTTCATATTTGGTTCAGTGCGTAATGTTATGTGAGAACCTGGAATATGATTAATTCCTTCGGTAATTTCATTCCAATTCATGCTATCTCTTTTTTTGAAAATATCGTTTAAAATACTAAAACTTTGTTGTTCAAATATAAAACTATTTAACTTTCCATCTTGTGGAGAAAGATCTGTAAGTGGAATGCGACTGCCACCAATATTAGGTCCATTTGCTATCACTAGCATAGACGTATTTCCTTTATATTCTTTGTCGTCTACTGTCAATGTATAGTCAAAATGTTCGGGATTCATGAGTGTTTTTACAGTAGAACCAACATAACTTAATTTTCCAAAGATATCTTTACGTCCTTCTTGAACATTTTCAGCATTTTGCACAATAAGTCCTAGTCCGACAAAGTTAAGTACATAATTATCATTTACTTTCATAACATCATATGACTCAATATGTGAAGACAACAATTGCTCACTAGCTTTTTTGAAGTCAGGATTTAAGTTTAATGTTTTAGTAAAATCATTAAATGTTCCTCCTGGAATAATACCTATAGGAAGATCTAGATCATATTTCATCACACCATTAATCAATTCGTTAACTGTACCGTCTCCTCCCAATATAAAAACGATATCAATATCATTACTATAAGTATGATCTTTTATTTCTTTACAATATCTTTCAATGTCACCCTCATTTTCACTTAATTGTATTGAAAGATGCTTACATAACTGAGTTAGTGATTTAGCGACTTCTCCCAATCCATCATATATATCTTTAAGTCCGCTATGTTCATGGTAAAATAATACCCCATGATTATACTGTTGCTCCATAGTTAAACCTACTTTCATTTAAAATGATATTATAAATATTTACCCTGAATTTTATAATTTTAAATATATAAGTAAAAAAATACTTCTAGATGTCATAACTAGAAGTACTTTTTACTATTTTGTATTTAATTAGTGAATACCCTTCATAGCTTTTGTAATCTTAGGTGAGAAAACTAAAATGATAAGAGTAATCACAATAGCAACGGTACCTAAGAAAATAAAATAATTCGTTTGACCAAGTGGTTTAATTAATTTTACTAATGTACCATTAATCGCTTGTGCTGAAGCATTTGTTAATAGCCATACACTCATCATTTGAGCATTAAATGCTTTAGGTGCAAGTTTAACAGCAGCACTATTACCTGTAGGTGATAAACAAAGTTCCCCAATAACACAGATTACATATGATAAAATAACCCAGTTAACTGAGAATTGTGTATGTCCATAACCTAAACCAACTAATCCAATTAGAATGTATGATAAACCTGCTAGTAATGTACCAATACCAAATTTAATAGCTAAAGAAGGTTGCTTTTTACCCATTTTTAACCAAATCATAGAAATAACGGGTGCAAATAATAAAATAAATAATGGATTGATAGATTGGAACAAAGCTTCCCCAAATCGAGTTGTCCAACCAAATAAGTTGAGTTGCATGTCAGAACGTTCTAAACCATAAATATTTAAAACGTTAGAACCTTGTTCTTGAATTGACCAGAATAACATACCTAAAATAAATAAAGGTATAAATGCTTTAACTCGAGAACGTTCTACATCGGTAACGTCTTTACTACGAAGCATAGTTGTAAAGTAAATGATTGGTAAAGCTACTCCAAGAACTAATACAGTATTACTAATTAAATCGAATGAAAGGGTATGGGTATAATATGTAACTAATAATACGATAATCACAATTGCTACTATGATACCGATAATCATTCCATATTTACGCTTTTCTTCTTTAGATAGTGGGTTAGTAGGTTTCATTCCAACACTACCTAAATTCTTTCTATTAAATAACAAATACCAAACAAGACCTAATGCCATACCAATAGCTGCTAGAAGGAAGCCACCATGGAAATTACGTATATCTACAAAATGTTGCAGTATAATAGGTGAAATTAATGCACCTAAGTTAACAGACATATAGAAAATAACGAAACCTGCATCAATACGTGTATCATTTTCAGGATATAAACGACCTACAATATTTGAAATATTAGGTTTCATTAAACCTGATCCGATAATAATAAAGAACATTGATGAGAATAAACCAAATAAAGCAAATGGTAAACTTAAACAGATATGTCCAATAATAATAAGTACAGCACCTAATAAAGTAGCACCACGTGTGCCTGTAATTCTATCAGCAATCCATGCGCCAGGAATAGAAGACATGTAAATAAGTGCTCCATATACTGACATAATCGACATTGCTGTAGTTTGATCAATACCTAATCCATTTTGGTGTATTGCGAAATACATATAAAATATGAGCATCGCACGCATACCGTAGTAACTGAATCTTTCCCAAAACTCTACGAAAAAGAGCACACCTAGTCCTCTAGGATGACCGAAAAATCCTTTCTGTGGTATTGATTGAATTGTTTGTTCATGGGAGTTATTTGTTGCCATTAACATCCCACTCCTTTCTTTCCTAATATGACTGATTACTATGTAAATAAGATTGTACAATTACATCTCACAAGAATTTCTTAAAAATATAAATTTTTAGAATTTTCAGTCAAATAAAATATAATAACTTATAAAAATAAAAGTTTT
>OAWQ01000264.1_pt1 | contig 13757 bp, 21 predicted proteins | sample 1476961 | NCBI WGS metagenome assembly OAWQ01 (sample SAMEA2580247, study PRJEB22360) | human gut metagenome | biome: human gut; feature: human-associated habitat; material: faeces | place: Denmark | collected 2008/2010
CTGGTGCACCTACATTCAAAGAAGCTCTTCGTTGGGGTGCTGAAATCTTCCACGCACTTAAGAAAATCCTTAAAGAACGTGGACTTGAAACAGCCGTAGGTGACGAAGGTGGTTTCGCACCTCGTTTCGACGGAACTGAAGATGGTGTTGAAACTATCATCAAAGCTATCGAAGCTGCTGGATATGTACCAGGTAAAGACGTATTTATCGGATTTGACTGTGCATCATCTGAATTCTACGATGCAGAACGTAAAGTTTACGACTACACTAAATTTGAAGGTGAAGGCGCTGCTGTTCGTACTGCTGCAGAACAAATCGACTACCTTGAAGAATTGGTTAACAAATACCCAATCATCACTATCGAAGATGGTATGGACGAAAATGACTGGGACGGTTGGAAAGCTCTTACTGAACGTCTTGGTGGTAAAGTTCAATTGGTTGGTGACGACTTCTTCGTAACTAACACTGCTTACCTTGAAAAAGGTATTGCAGAACACGCTGCTAACTCAATCCTTATCAAAGTTAACCAAATCGGTACTTTGACTGAAACTTTCGACGCTATCGAAATGGCGAAAGAAGCTGGATACACAGCAGTAGTATCACACCGTTCAGGTGAAACTGAAGATTCAACAATCGCTGATATCGCAGTTGCAACTAACGCTGGTCAAATCAAGACAGGTTCATTGTCACGTACTGACCGTATCGCTAAATACAACCAATTGCTTCGTATCGAAGACCAACTTGGTGAAGTTGCAGAATACCGTGGTTTGAAATCATTCTACAACTTGAAAAAATAAAACGTTGATTTAACAACGTTTCTAAGGGCTCTAGGTTAAACCTAGGGTTCTTTTTTTCTACTCGAGGGGCAAGGAGGGGGCAAGATTTTTCGTGATGATATTATCTAAAACATTGACCGCTTGATCTTTCATGTTTCGTGTGACATGGGTATAGATGCTAGTAGTAACTTCCGAATCAGCATGACCAACCCTATCCATGATAGTTTTTAGGGGCACATTGTTTTCAGCCAGTATGCTAATCGTGGTATGTCTGAAGATGTGAGGGGATAGATGCTTGTCGATAGGTTTTTCCAGCCTGGCATTAGCCCGTTGGAGTGATGCACTTAGGATTGTGCTATGGATAGGCTTGCCAGTGTTGGTCGTGAAAATCTTATCGCTATGATACCAATCTGAATTGGTTGTTTCGCTTAACTCTTTCAATTCCAGTATCTGGTCAATAATTTCCATCTCTCGATTAGTGAGGTAGGTAGTTCGGTAACTAGCGACTGTTTTCGTCCCTTCGTTTTCTGGAATATATCTGTTAAAGGATGTGTGGATATCCAAAGAACGTGTTTCTTTGTGGTAGTCTGAAACAGTCAACCCAGCCAGTTCACCAATACGGCAACCATTCAAGAGCATAAACTCACACGCTAGAGCGTATCTCAGTGTTATGTCCTTTCGGTAGAGTTCTTTCAATAATCGACTGTATTCGTCTGGTTCTAAGTATTTATTCTTGGCAGCTTGTTGTTTCTCAAGTTTATTCTTTTTCTTTGGGAGTCGTGCCTTTCGTGAGGGGTTATCGTTAATAAGTTGTTGATCCATAGCATAATCGAAGAATGTATTTAGTACGGTCTTAGCACGATATTTCTGTGAATCTGTCCAGGTTTCAGTGTCTAGTAAGGATTGAATAAGCCTAACGTTGATGTTTGATAGGATTGTTCCTTGTTCAATAGTGTCAGATATTCGCTTAACGGATGCTGCAAGGCTCTTGATTGAGCTTGACTTAATCTGCTTTTGGTGAAATTCCCACCATTCACTGAAAGCACTATGGAATGATACGTTAGTAGTGCTTGATGATTCTATTTTCTGGGCTATCTTATCATCCAGTAAGCGCTGAGCTTCTTTCTTGGCTCGATTCGAGCCGCTATTAAGCGTAACAGATACCCGTTTCCACTTCTCAGTGTAAGTGTCCTTGTATCTTTCGAAATATTTATATTTTCCATTCGGTAATTCTTCTACCCACATTGTCATATCTCCTATTATTTGGTAAAATGGGTACAGAAAAAGACTTGTAAGACTGCTCTCAGTTTACACGATTTTTTCTGTGATGCACAAGCTCTGTAATCTAACTTTGGCGAGGGAGATTATAGGGCTTTTTTTATTGTCTTATTTAACTTTAACTTCCATTGTTCCGTTGAGTTTTTGGCTAGCTAGAGCGTTCCCGTCATCCGTTTTAATGTGAAACATTGGATAACGCTCATAATTGACATTGTTGATTGCAGCCCAGACGTTGAAGGCTTCATGCTCTTTGGCAAGCATACCGTCAGCAAAATTCTGCAAGTCAGCTTTGCTATATGTTTTATATTCGTTTGGAACAGTCATATATAAAATAGTGCTGCGATTGTAAAAACTATATGTACTAATATCCAGACCTTTATCAGTCAAATCTTGCTTGAAGTAGTCAATAAAGCTACCCATTTGACTTTCTGTAATGTCTTTTAGCTTATCATCCGAGCTTGGTTCTGAACTTGATTCTTTTGTAGTCTTTTCCTCACTCTTTGAACTTGACGCTTTGGCGCTGCTAGATGGTTTACTAGCTTTAGGTTTTGCCTTTGAAGAAGTGGAGGTCTGGACTGTTTTAACTGGTTCTGTCTTCGTTTTCGGTGCGATACCAGTAATTTCAAACACCTTGCCAAGGACAGCCAAACAAACAAGCACAATCGCCCATTTTTGCCAGCGTTTCAAATTCTTCCATTTACTCAACATTTTTCAATCTCCTTTAGTTTTAGATATTCATTTTTTACAAAAGTCTCATCACAAATCGTGGTGAGATTATATTTTTCCATGAAGTGTATGTAATTGAAATCATCCAGATTTTCGTTTTTCAACAATTCATGAATCATATTCCTATTCGCTTGAGCCTCATATTTCTCTCGCAGACGCTCATAGTCTTTAGAGTTGTGTTCTAAGTGCCCTAATTCGTGCAGAATGACCTTTAAACGAGTGTCTTGGTCTAAATCCCCGTTGATGTAAACAACCCTGTTTATTGGGTCGAGAAAGCCGTTTCGAGGCCACTCGTTAGAGCTAAACTCGCAGATAGAGACATTGAACTGCTCAAGCAATTCATTTTCAGTCATAGCACCTCACTTCTCTTTGCTGTTCATATAGCCGGCAATTATGCCACGAATGGCACGTTTGTCGCTCTCGGTAAGAGGTTTACCGTCGAACATCATGGCGTTATCGATGATGTTATCGATATCGTGGGCATTGGTTGGTTGTGGTTCGTCCTTGACACCCCATTCAGCGAGTGTGTCCGGTGAAATCCCCAACAAGTGACAGATTTTAAAGACGTTTTCAGCTTTTGCGTTCATGATACCACGTTCTAAAATAGAGCGAACAGTAGTATAAGAGATGCCGCTTTCTGTTGCAAAAGCTCTTACATTCCCGTATTTAGCTATAATCAGTTCTTTAATTCTTTCCTCAGCCTGCATTTTTTTGTAACCCTCATTTCTCTTTCTTCCTATATATTACCACAGAAAATTGAGTGGGTAAATAAAAAAAGTAAAAAAAAATCGTATTTTTCTATTGACGATATACGAAAATTAGTATATACTTAAATCAAGCTTAAGGAAGGAGGACGCAAATGAAAAACATCGAAGAAATTCGTAAGATTAAAGGTGTCGCATTAGTAGACATCGCCGACCTGCTAGGTGTCGATTCCCGCACGGTTCGTAGCAAAATTGATGGTGTATCTGATTTCAAATTTGGCGAGACGGTAGCTATCAAGAAGCATTCTTCCCAGAATATGAATTAGAATACCTGTTCAGCGAACGTGCTGAAGCCTAAATTTTTTTAACCTAAATATACGAAAATTCGTAGAGATTAGAAAGGAGAGACAATGGATCACATTCACGATTTTATCGAGTTCATGCAAAAAGGCCGCCCAATCCCAGAATGGGACTTCACGACCTACATGTTCTTTACATTCTCAATGCTTGTCGGAGTTCTCATCTTGCTGCCTGTTCGCTTTGAGCGTTCGTTTGGAAAGCGACCAGAAAGCACCGAAGATAGGGAAGCTAACGAAGGACATTAAGTTTCCGAATTGAGTATCAGACAGGACAATTAAGCAGTTTCTCAAAACGAGGATTACGAAGATAGCCAAAGTAATGACAAAACTATAAGTTATATCTCCCTCTTTTTCAAGCTTGAGAAAGAGTAGGACGTCATGAATATAGGTTAGCGCTATCAGCGAAATTAATAAAGCAACACCAATCGCTAGACATAGATACATCCAATTGATGTCAGCCAGTCTAGTCAAAGCTGAATGGCTATCCGGTGTAATACAGTGGAATTCAACGTATAGCAAACCCACTAACATTAGTGGTACTAATACTTCAGATTTATTCTTCATGTTATACCTCGTTTTTATTAACTATTATAGCAAAGAAAGGAAACACCATGAATGAAATTTTTAACTTCCACGGACAAGATGTCCGAACAGTAACTATTAACAATGAGCCTTACTTTGTAGGTAAGGATGTGGCAGAGGTGCTCGGGTATGCAAAAGCTAGAAATGCTATTGCTACTCATGTTGAGGAAGAAGATAAAAGGGACGCCCCAATTCAGGGCACCCTTGGCGGAACTCAAAAAATGACCATCATCAACGAATCAGGTCTTTACTCGCTCATCCTATCCAGCAAACTACCACAAGCCAAGGAGTTTAAACGTTGGGTCACATCAGAGGTTTTGCCAACCATACGCAAGCATGGCATGTATGCTACAGATCAACTGCTTAATGATCCTGACCTTGCCATTGCAGCCTTTCAAGCTCTTAAAGACGAACGAGCTAAAGTGGTAAAACTAGAGGCTGAGTTGGCCTTGGCGCAAGAGCAAGCACGCTACTTCGACATCATTCTAGAAAGTAAAGGAGCGGTGCGTGTTACCCAGATTGCGGCAGATTACGGCATGAGTGCCAGAAAGTTCAATGCAATCTTGCATGATTTAGGTGTTCAGTACAAGGTCAACGGTCAATGGATTTTGTATAAGAAACACATAGGTAAGGGCTATGTCGATAGTTCGACATTTGATTACAAGGATAAGAACGGTCAAGATCAAGTCAATATGACAACGACTTGGACACAAAAGGGGCGCTTGTTCTTGTATGAATTGCTGAAAGCTAACGACATCCTGCCACTCATCGAACAAGAGGATTAAAGGGGGTTGAAAAATGGAAATCACATACAAACCAGTCGGGGTTAATGAGACGGCTGAGTGGGGAGACTATGACCACCTCATGCAGCGGTGGGAAGGCCTAGGTAAGTCGATGGCAAAGAACCTTATTCGAGAAATGAGGGACAACAAAGACTTTCGGGACTACGTATTCAACCCGACGCATAAACTGGTTTTCATCAACTATGAAGGGTTTAAGTCCTTCATCGAGTGGAAAACTAGAAACAGATTTAAATAACATCAAGGAGCAAAAAATGAAAAACAATCATTACACCCAGAGGTTGGTAGCGTGCGCTATCCAATTTGAGAAAGACTTCCGCAAGATGGAAGGTGGCATCCCTGCTCTCGACAACATTACAAAGTTAATTCTTTACATCAATCAGACGATGGATGTCTCAAAAAAAGCAAAAGACGAGCTTGATAATATCGACACAATATGTCTGATGTATAGAGATGTTTGTAGCAAACCAGACACACCAGACAGTAAATGTAAAGATCTGTTTCAAGACGTAGCAATCGATTTCGTCGCTACGTGCAGAATACACGATATTTTGGACATTTAGAAAAACATCCCTAGCCGCAGAAGTGAGCTAGTGAGGAGATGTAAGCAATACCTACCTGAAACTACAACGATTTGATATTCATAATTGTCTCCTTAAATATATATATAAATCTATGAAAAAAATCCTCGCTAGTTCTCTAGTGTGGTTAGGGAAAGAAATGGGAACCAACAGAAAGGAGCATAACTGAATGAAGTATATCTTTCACTAACACGGAAGAGAATTACACGAAAATGAACAACAAGTTCTTACAAGATACTAGCTTGAGCTTACAAGCTAAAGGCTTACTAGCTGAAATCTTGATAAATAAAAGCGATTGGCGAGTTTATCTGTCAGAACTTGAAACGAGGTCAACCAACGGGAAAGGCTCACACCGTACAGCGTTTGAAGAATTGAAAGACAAACGGTATGTCGTGGTATTTCGTAAAAGTTTGGGCTATAAAAAAGGCTTTGAAATAGTTGTCTGTGCATCAGACATACCAATGACAGACGATTTTATAGAATACCTTGATAAAAAGTTATCCACAGAGTTATCCACAGGTAGCCTTAAAAATTCATAAGTTCGATAATTGGAATTTCCAATTAATCAAACGATGATAATTCATAAGATGAAAAATTCATAGTATGAAAAAATCAAACGATGATAATTCATAAGATGAAAAATCGGACACTAACAATAACTAATATATAAACAATAACTAATATATAACAATATGGTGCTACGCACACTAACCAACAACAATCTAGAGCCTACCGGCACTAATCAATAACAACTACTAACTGACAACAATACAGTAATAATCATAGTTAGAAAAATAAGAGAGGTAAAAATCATGAAAAAACTTATCAATTGGATTTGGTCTAAAAAACAAAACGAACAAGTGGAAACATTCGTAATTCACAACCGCCCAATGTGGGATGTTCAAATGCGTGATTACAATAGCACTCATGGACTACCAGAAGACCAAGTAATCGGGTGATGCCATGAAGTTACTATAGAAATTGCTAACCAGAAAAAAACCTAAAGAGCCAGAATACTTTTTCGAGGTGGTCGAAACCCCAGAAGAAAAGAGCGAACGGCTCAAAAACAAATACACAAACTAACGTCAATCTTTCAGCGTGCAGCCATGGCCCTGCCGTGGAGTGTAACTTATACCCATAATTCCCCAAAATTATACTAAATTACTTTTTTCCTAACATTCCCATTTTACAGTCTAATAAAACATTGAAATATTCTACGGTGGGGCGTTGGGTGCACGTTGAGAGCACTAAAAAAGCATGGGTTAGGGCCCATGCAAGAAAATTATACCAAGGAGATTATACCATGTTTACACAACAAATTGCAAAACCATCTTACGTTAAAACTAAAGCTTTCGGGCTTTGCGGAACACTAGCTCTTGCTACCGCATTGCTTATCGGTGCTGGGGCAGTATCAGCGGACGAAACCACTCAACCAGTGGTGGACACACAACCAACTGCAGCTAACGTCTACACCGCTGATAACGGCGGCAACATTACAGTGACACCGTCTGAAACAGTGGCACCAGTGGAAACACCAGCGGTTGCAGCTGAAACAGCACCAGTGGCAGAAGCACCAGCAACAACTACAGAAGTAGCTCAACCAGCAGCTGAAACACCAGCGGCTCATACTACAGTTACTAAATCGGGCGACACTATCAACGTTGAAAATCCAAACGTTGAGGTTACTTTCCCGAATGGCACTGGTAAATACTCACCATTCGAGGTCGAGTATAAAGATATTGAGTTTCCAGATAGCATGGCTATCAACGAGGGAGACAAGGTAGTAACAGAGCTGCCTAAAGAAATCGGTCTTCAAACATCGTTCGATTTCGATGTTTACAACAACAACGACGTAATCGGTAAGGCTAACGCCGACGCACAAGCTCGCAAGATCACAACTACTTTTAACAATTACTTCACTGAACATCCTTTGAATAAAAAGATGTCTTTGAAGTTCGACGCTAAATGGCTCGACATTGTTGAACCGGGTAAACCTGTTACCGTTAACTTCAACGGAACAGTCAAGACCTTTGAAATTGCTGACGGTAACCCAATTCCAACAGACGAATTGCTTTCAAAATGGGGTTGGCAAGACAAGAATGATCCACAGATTATTAACTGGACTTTGCGTCTAAATACAGCTCGAAAAGTGCTTAATAACGCTATCTTGTCTGATACTTGGTCCAACAATCAACAATTTGTTGACGGTTCACAAAATATTTATTTTGTAGAAGACCCACTCGATTGGACTGTTATCGACCATTCGGCAAAAGATTATCTTGAATCATGGAATGTACGAGCTGACGGTTTTGACGCCAAATTCAAAGAGTTTAACCGCATCATGTATATTGGGTACCAAACTCGATTGAAGACAGCGGTTAAAGATAGCACAAACCCAACGAACAAGGCTACGTTAACAGCGGATGATAGCAGTAGCAAGTCAACTTCTAAGGTCCAACTTGTAGGCGGGCGTGGTGATGCTAGCGGTGAAAACAAGCCAGCACCAACGTTTGAAATTCCACACGATGCACCTAAAGTTGACATCCCGGAATTTGAAGGCGGGGTAGTTCCTAATGACCCACCAGTTGTTGAAATTCCAGAATATAACGAACCTATCGGCACCGTACCGAATGAAGCCCCAGTTTATGATAAACCAGAATGGAACGGCGGCACAGTGCCTAATGAAGCACCTATTCACGACAAGCCGGAGTTCCAAGGTGGTATTCCGGGCATTCCAGAAGTACGTGAGTTGCCACCGTTCGAAGGTGGAGTAGTGCCAAATGATGCACCTATCCTCGACTTGCCAGAGCTTGAAATTCCAGAGGAACCAACTAAACCAACGCCAGAAAAACCTAGCACGCCAGAAAAAGCCCCTAAAACGAGCGTAGAGCGTCCTAATGGCAAAGTGGCACAATCTACCACAGTATCTTATAAGCTCGATTCTGAGCCAAAAGAGGTGGCAAATACGACGGTTTACGGTGGCACTCTACCACATACTGGTGAGAAAGAAGGCATCGCTAGCACTTTAGGGCTGGTAGTAATTGCTGCTGGCATTACTGGACTAACTCTTGGATTTAAAAAACGTAACGACAAGTAATTAAATAATTGAAGTGGTGGGAGGGTAGGCATTAAACATGGAACAAGAAATTTACAACGTCGAAAGCCGGTGGCGGAACAAGTACATGAATTTAGGGCGAGATTATCAACAGTCAGCAAGACAGAATCTTGTCACTAGCTCAAGAAAACAACAAGCTCAAACGGGAGCTTTGGCACCTAAAAAAGTCAAAGGGCAAGAAATGGCTCTAAAATCGCTTGTAACCGTCCTAAATAATCTAGTGGCAATTACACTAGAGAAACGGTAAAACGGCAAATAACCCCCAAAATTTGAGAATTAGGGGTATTTAAAAAGGATATGACATGGAAGAAATGACATTTACAGAGTTGCAACAACGGATGCAGCTTAAAAAAAAGAAAGAAGGGACTGCCAAGTACGCTTCAAGGCACGCCGAGGACATTTACAACGTTTTTAAAAGTTTGAAATCAAATTGGAGCGTAGTAGTCAACTATGATCTAGTCGAATTTTCTGGCAAGGTTTTTATCAAGGCTATTGCAACGGCATCTAACCGAGAGGAGAAAGAGCAAGCAGTAGCGTTCGCAGAATTATCTCCCGTACCGATTTTGAAAACCCGCAACGGAGACTTAAAGCAAATGAATGAGCCGCAATGGGTAGGGGCCGTACAATCATACGCTGGGAAGTACGCCTTGCAAGCACTATTTGCAATTGGCGAGGAAGACGTGGACCACTTCGAAGTGGCAGAGGAAAGTTTGAGACCAAACCAACCTCACAATGGTCAATATCAAAACCAACAACCGAAAGCACAACCACAACCGCAAAACAACCCGCAGCCTAACTTTATCAGCAATGACCAGCATGATCTTATTATGCAACAAGTCAATGAGTTGGCATTGTTGAGTGGCAAAGATTTCGAATATATCGAGAACTACTATCTACAGAAATACAAACTCAAGAATTTCCATGAGTTACTAGTTCCGGGGCTTGAAATTGTTGTCAATGACATTCAAGGGGAAATCAACAAAAGGAGAGGAAACTAGACATGAAGGACGTAACAAACAATTTTCTTGAAACGATTGAACCGGTCTATACGCCGGGGCAGATCAACTTTGATTTTGAAAAATTCGATGCAGCTATTCAAGCAGCAGTTAGCGAGCTATCAGACGAACAACTAGACAGCTTGGAATATAACGAGGTCTTAAAAGAAATCACACGCTTCAAAGGGCTTGGCGACAAACTTGACGATAAGCGTAAGGAAATCGGCAGGATCTACAAAGACCCACTCACTGAGTTTGAATCTAAACTAGCGACCTCGCTAGAGCCATTGGAGGCACTCCTTGAAAAGCTACGTGCTAAACGTGATGAAGTCAAAGAACACAAAAAAATGCTGCGAATTGACCACGTTAGATCGGTATTTGAAAGCAAATGCGAGCTAGCTGGACTAGACAAGGACACATTCAAGGACAAGTACGAGAGCTTTTCTAAGGTCGGTGACTTCATGAATAAGAAAATGAAGCTCAAAAAAGAGACAGAAGAAAAGATTGACGCTCTTGTTTTGGCTGAGTATGACCGACTGGAAGAATACAAGTCTAACGTGGGCATGATTGAGGAACAAGCCCTTGACTATGAGTTACCAGCTGAACCATACACTAGAGCATTGCAGAATGACACACCTCTAGTTGAAATCTTGAAGCAAATGAAGAAAGACCGTGATGCAGCCGTAGAGCGTAAGCAGCAAGCAGAAGCCAAAGCGAAAGCAGAAGCGGCACGCCTAGCAGAAATTGAAGCCATGGCCCAACAGTCAGCAAACGAGGAAATAAAAGCGGTTAACGCTGAAACCGGGGAGGTAATCGAAGACACTAAACCCGTTGAGGAAGTGCCTAGCAAACCCGCTGAACCGTACAAGGTCAATCTTGCTCTTACGTTCCACGGTGGTGAAAACCAATGGCATCAATTCGCTAAATTGCTTGATGACAACTTTGTAAATTACGAAATTCTAGGAGAAAATCAATGATCAATTCGACCGTACTAGTTGGGCGCCTAACCCGTGACCCCGAACTAAAATACACGACCAGTAACATTGCAGTAGCTACGTTTAGCCTAGCTGTTAACCGCAACTTCAAAGATGCTAACGGCGAACGTGAAACGGACTTTATCAACTGTGTTATCTGGCGTCAGCAAGCTGAGAATTTGGCTAACTGGGCTAAAAAAGGCGCTTTGATTGGAATTACTGGACGCATTCAGACTCGTAGCTATGAGAATCAGCAGGGTCAACGTGTGTATGTCACTGAGGTGGTCGCTGAGAACTTCCAAATGCTAGAAAGCCGTGCAGTGCGTGAAGGTAGCAGCGCCAATCAAGGCAACACTTCGGGAGCGTTTGGCAATGGCAACGGCTATGCAGGGCCTCACGGGCAACAAGCACCGCAACAACAAGCGCCACAACAGCAAGGGCCAAACTTTGCAAGAGAAAGCAGCCCATACGGTAATTCAAACCCAATGGACATCACTAGTGATGATTTGCCGTTCTAATTAGGTGAAATATGAAACTAGAATTTCTATTACCAAGGTCAAAATCTAAGCCTGCTCAAAATTTAGTTATCAACAGTAATGACAGATTTCACTATCAAGCAGAGGGCCGGATGGTCAAGAAACTGCGATTGATAGCGAGAGCAGAAGCGGGGCTTAACATTAAGCCAGTATATAGCCCAGATAAGCCTTGTAAAGTGCTTGTCACGGTCTATGCACCAACCAGACGAAGATTAGACCCACCCAACCTATATCCGACTGTTAAGGCTATTATAGACGGCTTGACGGACGCTAATTTATGGCCAGACGACAATCACGAAGTTATCAAAATGATGTCGTTTCAGTATGGCGGGCTAAGTGGTGAGTCTGGGAAATTTAAGATTGTGTTAGACATTGAAGGAGCGTGAAATGAACAGCAAATATAAAGACAAGCTGGTCGGTGTATATGCTCCGGGTAGTTATGGCCACACAAGTGTGTTAGGTCAAACGCAAGAGTTTTCGAAGTGGTTCTGGGCTAATCACGAGGACATGGAATATATCAGCGCTAAGTTAGGTATCAATGCAAAGAAGCTCAATCGCATACTGACACTAGAGCAGTTGCCGGATGAAGACTTGTTAAGGAAGATGATGGAACTACGCAACGTAAAGGAAGTAAAACAATGACAGAAATTAGATTACAGAATCCATATATGGATGAAACTATCAAGGTCAAAGAAAACTATAAACTCATTCGTGACATGCTGGAATGGCTTGGACAAGGAAATATAGATTATCTTCAATTGCAGCAGGTTGAGCCAGAAGAAAGGATGATTACTATTAGTCCTAAGAATTTTGCAAAGACAGTGAGCATGTCTTCAGTAATAAAAACGATGCGATTAATGAATTACACCGCTTACGTGGTGTTAAATATCGCAATGCACGAAAATATAAGGTTGAAATGGTGGAAGTAGATGGATAGACAAGAAGCAATCGAAAAATTATCGACAATCGGGCATATCTCTGTATCATACGCAGAAGACCTATACGATTCTTTCTTCCCTAAACCAGCCATCCCGCAGTTTGTGGCAGATTGGATTAAGTATTGTAAATTTACTAACGTTAATCTGGGGCGGGCTTTATTTATTAGTGATATAGATTTTTACAATTATGAAAGTCAAGAAGATTGTTCAAAACTAAAAGAATTTCTAGGAACAGAGACAAACCAAGAAACTTTCGCCCTCGCTTGGACTTTAGGCTACGAGGTCGAGAAAGAACCTAGGTATACGGTTCGAATTAAAGGGGTTGATGGATACGCTACCCATCTCAATGAAAATGTATACAATCATGGTTTTTTGCATCAAATGACGAAATTAAAGGTTATAGAACCCAACACACCCGCAAAGAGCTAGAAGCGAACGGTTTCGGCTGGGTGTTCGACTGCGAGGGGATTGAAATCGAGGAGGTAACGGATGAATAATCTTAAACAGTTACGGAAATCAAGGGGAATGACAAGAGTGGAGTTAGCCGAAAAAATTAGGGTTACAAAATTGACCATCCTTAATTGGGAACATGGCACCCATGAAATCAAAGGAAGTAACGCTAAAAAGTTAGCTGACTACTTCGATGTATCAATCCCTTACTTACTTGGTTGCGGTACTGATAACACATTCTCAGATTTAATTAATAAAATCAACCACTGGGCAGACGAACGCAATTTAAAGCAAGCAGACCCAAAGATTCAGTGGATGCGTATTACTGAGGAAGTCGGAGAAATTCGGGATGTACTCTTGAAACCGACGAAATTCACGGAACCGCAAGCAGCACTTAAGGACGCAATCGGTGACACGTTGGTAACGATTATCGTGCTAGCACACCAGTTAGACCTTGACGTTACTGAGTGTCTAAGCATTGCATACGAGGAAATCAAGAATAGAAAAGGAAAGATGGTAAATGGAACATTCGTCAAGGAGGAAGACCTTTGAAAATGATTGTTTGGGCGCTATTTGACAGTGGGAATGGATCATATACCAAGGGCGTTAAGAAATTAGATAAAGATATTGAAATCTACCCAATAGGTATTGATATTGAAAATAAAAATCATCATTTTATCAATCTGAATTTAGCTGATTATAGCCGTTTGTTCGGAGATAACACCTTATTCGACACATTGGACAAATTGCCTAAACCTGACTTAATTATCGCTAGTCCACCGTGTGAAAGTTTTTCTAATGCTAGTGCTATGGATAGAGGAAATGCTTGTTGGAAACAAGAGCAAGGTGACTCTTTATTTCAACCGCAAGAACCCTTGTCAATATTTACCGTTCGAGATCATAAAGATTATGACAGATATCAATATTATCCCAATAAGCAACT
>OAWQ01000267.1_pt1 | contig 13475 bp, 10 predicted proteins | sample 1476961 | NCBI WGS metagenome assembly OAWQ01 (sample SAMEA2580247, study PRJEB22360) | human gut metagenome | biome: human gut; feature: human-associated habitat; material: faeces | place: Denmark | collected 2008/2010
TTCTATAGCTCCGCAAGGCGTTTGGAAACTCATGATTCTGGATGTCGATATTAAGAGGGTGGGGAATTGAACGAACTATTTGCTGAAGATCTAAGAGTGAACAAGAACCCCTCTATATTGCGAAAAAAATACTGGGTTCTTCGCTTTATCAGGTGTGAGCAGTCTTGCCGAATTGGGCTGATGCGTCGCTTTTTCGCTCTTATGAAAAAGATATTTCTCGCTGGATCATGCTGCGAATTGCCCGCTGTCTCTTTTCAGGGGGAGGGTGTATTCATCCCCCATATGAATGGCATTGTTGTGAATCCAGAGGCGCGTATCGGGTCGAACTGCACCGTCTTTCAACAAGTGACGATCGGCTCTTTCGGAGTTTTCGATAAATCGGGTTCACCTGACATCGGCAACGGTGTGCTGATTGGCGCGGGAGCGAAAGTGTTAGGTCCTGTAAAGATCGGAGACGGTGCTCGTATCGGCGCGAACGCTGTTGTGACAAAGGATGTGCCTGCCGGTGCGACTGTCGTCGGCGCAAACAAGATCGTAAGAAAACGAGAGGAAGAGGTTTGATAGCGATGCTCGAAAACCCGTCATTTTCCTCGGTGAGAGAGTTTTGCAAAGGTTTTGGTGGGTTTTCTCGAGCGAGGGCTGTCAAGGTCGACAGCTTCCTTGATTTGGGCACCGGATTGGTGTTGTGCTCTGAAGGTTGGACATGCCGCGATAAGGGATGCGTCGCTCGCAGGGTGGCTGCCTAATAATGAGATACGTCCAAGTCAATACATATTCGGGAGGTTCGACGGGCAGTGTCATGGCTCGGCTCCACGACGAGCTTCGCGAGCAGGGCGAGGACTCTTACATCGCCTGGGCCCGCGGGCGCGATCCGGAAAACGACCACGAGCTGAGAATCGGGACCATGGTGGACGTCTGCGTCCATGGCGCCTACGTGAGGGCGACGGGGCGGATGGGGTTCGCGTCGAGTCGCGCGACCAAGGAATTCCTGGCCTGGCTCGACGAGATCGACCCCGATGTTGTGCACCTGCACAACATCCACGGGTACTACATCAACATCGAGATGCTGTTCAAGTGGCTTGCGCGCCATCGGTGCCAAGTCAAATGGACTCTGCATGACTGCTGGGCGTTCACGGGTCACTGCGCGCACTTCACATATGTGAAGTGCGCGCAGTGGACGTCCCACTGCGCGTATGAAGAGCCCTGCTGTCAGCTGTCCACATACCCGAAGACCTTCTCGAAGCGCTCCTGTGCAAGAAACTTCGAGGATAAGAAGCGCCTGTTCAACTTGATTCCGAGCGATCGCATGACCCTTATCACGCCCTCGCAATGGCTCGCCGACCTTGTGAAGCGGAGCTTCCTTTCGAAGTACCCTGTCGAGGTGCGTCGCAACGTTGTCGATGCGAGCGTGTTCAAGCCCACTCCGAGCGACTTCCGCGAGCGTTACGGCATCGGCGACCGGTTCATGATCCTAGGCATCGCGAACCCGTGGACCGAGCGCAAAGGCTTGGATGATTTCATGAGGCTCGCAAACGAGCTGGATGATGCTTATACCATTGTTCTAGTAGGGCTGTCGAGAAAGCAAATAAGAGGATTGCCTCATGGAACTCCTGCTCGAATCGTCGGCATTGGAAGAACGGAATCGAAAGAGGAGCTTGCCGCCATTTACACAGCTGCGAATTTGTTCTTCAATCCAACCAAGGAAGACAACTACCCTACGGTGAATCTTGAGGCGCAGGCTTGCGGCACCCCGGTTGTCGTCTACGACGTTGGCGGTTGTGGGGAAACAATAGGCCTTTCTGGCGGTTTTCTCGTGCATGGCTATGATTCAGCAGTCTGGCAACTGAGGAAAATGAGAGTTTCTCATGAATAGAGGTGTCGACAAGATTTCATCTTTCAGGGCGCAGGGCCAGCCGATCCCCCATACATCCTACCTCATGATCATGGCATCTTTCGCGCTATTGGTATATGTGGTGATTAGTGTTGTGGGGGATGTGTCGTTGATGAGTCCCGATTATGCGGTTGTCGCCACGTTCGTTGGCAACGGCTTGCTGGGGTCTATTGCGTTGTTTCGTGAGATATTGAAAAAACCGTTTTCTTTATGCATGATTCACTGGCTGTTTTATGTGACCTTTTTTGCAATAGCCCCTTTAGCTCAGTACCTTCATGGGTACTCGTGTTGGGGCTATCCATTGACGGATGGAGATTGCTTAAGCGCGAATCTTCTTTTGTTGATATGGGCGCTGTTGTTCTTGGCCTTTTCGAGTGGCTCCGCAAGAAGAAAACTGGATGGATCCTCGGTCGGTTATGACGATCTATTCTATCGGATTCCAAATGTGAGTAAGACTGCTGTTGCGGTCGTGATGTCCCTGTCTTTGATCGCAACAGGGATACTAATAGTTTTAGTAGGTTTTAACGATCTGTTCGCTCGCGATACGTTTAGTTTTGGGGTGGAACAGAAAAGCACGGGCTTGTTGCTGGACAAAGTGCTTCGCTCTACGCCAGTGTTCGCTTTCCTATTCGTTTTTGTGAGATATCGCCAAAGTAAAGATATGCGCGTGGCGCTTGCTATATGTGCAGGCCTTTTGCTGTTGGCTGATTTTCCGACAGGCATGGCTCGTTACAATATGGCATTTGTTTACGGTGGTTTGATCATTGTCTGTTCCAGGCGCGTGTACAGCGTCAAAGGGTTGTTCTGTTTCATTTTTTTGCTTGGGTTTTTGGTGATCTTTCCAGCGATTAATGTTTTTAGGGTTAACGAGTTCGACCCGGGTCTCTTCTTTTCCGAACTGTATGTTGCTTTGGGAAACGTTGGCTCGGGGTTCATGAGCGCCGATTACGATGCGTACTCACTTTTTGCCAGGGCTTTGGATTATGTCGAATTGTTCGGAGCTGGCGGTGGGACTCAGTTACTGGGAGCGCTACTGTTTTTCGTTCCGAGATCGTTTTGGGCGGGGAAGCCGTACGGATCCGGTCAAACCATTGCAGAGGCTCAGGGGCAAATTTATACCAATTTGTCGTGTCCTCTTCCAGCTGAAGGTGTGATCAATTTCGGCTTTCTGGGCTTGATTTTGTTCGCGGTGATGTTTGCTTTGATTTGCAGTCGTCTAGACAGGCGAGGATGCGCCGGCAAGCTTGGTCTATTTTACCCCTTCTCGTGCTTGCTGTTCTTTTTCATGATGCGCGGAGATTTGATGTCAAGCTTTGCGTATGCCGCAGGAAATTTCGTTGTCTTCGCTTGTATGCGTTTGATAGTTGAGCGTCTTGCCGGGGTTTCTGTGGATTCGTCCGAGCTATCAAGCCGAAAGCAAAATGGTTTGTGGGGGCAACGAAAATATTTAAAGGGCGCGCGCGGCCGATGAAGCTATCCCTCTTCTCAAATTATCTAAACGCTCATCAGATTCCATTTTGTTTGGAAATGATCAAACGCTGTGAGGGTTTCGCTTTTGTTGCGCTGGCTGGGCTGCAAATACCACTTGCGACAGCTGCTGCCTTCAGTGCGTGATAAAAAAATCGAATTGAGACGGTAGATGAAAGTAGTTAATGTTTGCCTAAATGGAACCTACACTGAAGGTTTTACCTATCAGGAAAATCTGCTTCCTAAATATCAAGCTGCTTTGGGCAATGACGTAACCATTGTGGCTCCGACCACCTCTTGGAATACCGAAGGGTTCTTTGTCAATGTGGGTGAGATGGATTATGTCAATCAAGACGGTATTAGGATCGTTAGGATAGAAAACGACCAGTCGCGCGATGTGGGTTACAAGTTCAAGACGTACGGGAAACTGGCACCTCTCTTGGATGAGCTTGAACCTGAGATCCTATTCGTTCACGGTTGCCAGTTTCGAGATGCAAGCACCATCGCTCGCTACCTTAAACGGCATCCCGATGTTCATTTGTTCGTTGATAGCCATTGCGACTATGCAAACTCTGCTCGTAGCTTCGTGTCCAAACATGTGCTTCATCGAGTTGTTTGGAAGCATTACGCTCGACAACTTCTGCCGTATGCGCAAAAGTTCTTTGGCGTGCTTCCGGCTCGTGTGGATTTTCTAGTCGAGAACTATGGGCTGCCTCGCGATAAGTGCAAGCTTTTAGTTATGGGTGCAGATGACGACCAGGTATTCAGGGCAACGAGTCCCGGCAATACTCGTCAGGTAAGAGAAAGATTGGGTGTTTCGCAAGATGATTTCCTTCTGGTTACAGGGGGGAAGATAGATAAGAATAAAAAAGAAACGCTTTGCTTGCTTGATGCGATGAGGAAGCTACCGGGAGGTGTGAAGCTGGTAGTGTTCGGTCCCGTTGCACCCGAATTGGCTGAGGAGTTTGAAAAAAAGGCGTCGCACCCGTCGATTGCTCATATAGCCTGGGCGGATTGTGAAGAGTCGTACGACTATATTGCAGCAGCCGATCTCGCTGTGTTCCCCGGTACTCATTCGGTGTACTGGGAGCAAGCTGTGGGCGAGGGTATTCCTGTAATGGTGAAAGAATGGCCAGGTGCCAATCATGTTGACCGCGGCGGGAATGCTCTCTTTCTGCAGTCGTGTTCTCCGGACGAAATTTCTTGCAAGATTATGGCACTGCTAGATAACCCCGATGACTACAGAACCATGAAGCATGTTGCTCGAGACTGTGCAGGAGAATTCCGGTATTCCTGGATCGCACGGCAGTCGTTAGGGATGTAAAAGTGAAGGCGGCCCTTTTTTGTTTTGACTTGCCTGTTGTCGCTTTTCTCGTCTTAGCGCTCTGCTTTGTGCTTCGGTTTCATAGTTTTAGTTACCAGCTTTAATCATATCCATAAATGCTTGTATTGCACTTTGACACACGGAATAGAGGGAGAAGATCATGAGTTTGTACGATGATTTGGTCGCGGGAGCTGCGAAGCTATCGGTCGTTGGTCTTGGCTACGTCGGCATGCCTCTTGCGGTTGAGTTCGCAAAGCGGCTCGAAGTTGTTGGGTTCGACGTCAACAAGGAAAAAATCGACCTATATAAGCGCGGAGTGGATCCGACGAACGAAGTGGGCGACCGCGCTATCGCGGATGCAAAGGTTGACTTCACATCTGATCCGAAGCGGCTTCGGGAGGCTCTGTTCCACATCGTCGCGGTTCCGACGCCTATAAACCAAGATAAAACGCCGGATCTTTCACCGGTTGTCGGTGCTTCAAAGGTGCTGGGCGAAAACCTTAGAGCCGGATCGGTCGTCGTGTTCGAATCCACCGTTTACCCCGGCGTCACTGAGAACGTTTGCATACCGGTTTTGGAAGAGGAGTCGGGTTTGAGGTGCGGAGTCGATTTTTGGGTCGGATATTCCCCTGAGCGGATAAATCCCGGCGACAAGATCCATACGTTGCCTCGAATAAAGAAGGTCGTTTCGGGCATGGACGGTAAAACGCTGGACATCGTGAAGAGCGTGTACGATCTCGTGATTGAGGCTGGAACGCATCCCGTGTCCACTATCAAAACGGCCGAGGCGATTAAAGTCGTCGAAAACAGCCAGCGCGACATCAACATCGCCTTTATGAACGAACTCGCGATGGTGTTCGACCGCATGGGCATCGACACCAACGAGGTCGTTGAGGGCATGAATACCAAATGGAACGCGCTCGGGTTCAAGCCCGGCCTCGTCGGAGGCCATTGCATCGGGGTGGATCCGTACTATTTCACGTACGAAGCCGAGAAGCTCGGCTATCACAGCCAGATTATCCTATCGGGTCGCAGGGTGAACGACGGCATGGGAGAGTTCGTGGCCGACATCGCCTTGCGCGAGATGGTTCAATCGGGCCAGGCTCCCAAGGAGAGCAGGGTCGTCATCCTGGGCCTGACTTTCAAAGAGAACTGCCCCGATATCCGCAATTCGAAAGTCGAAGACATCATCGAAAGGCTTGCCGGCTACGGCATCGACCCTAAGGTCGTTGATCCTTGGGCGGACTCCGAGGACGCGCGCCGTTGCTACGGCATCGCACTCGAGGACATGGACGACGTGCGCCAGGCGGATTGCGTTATCGTCGCGGTTGCCCACGATTGCTTCAAAGAGTTGGGCCTGGGAGGGATCCTCTCCCTCTTCGGAGAAGGCGATATCGCCAAAAAGGTTTTGATAGACGTCAAGGGCATCTTCTCTTCAGGCGAGGCGCAAGAGGTTGGATGCCGCTATTGGAGCCTGTAAACGTGGTGAATCCAAGAACACGAAATCGAGCGGGCGTCGTCGAATTGGCTTGCGTTTTCGTCTCAATGGCATGAAAGTGCAGATTCTTTACCACCCTAACTCGTGTACCAAAGATGGTTGCGGTAGGCTTGGCAATCTAAAACTCGTTATCGTTTTTGGCCGATCGTCCGTATATATGTGTATTAGAGGTTGAAGATGGCAGGTAGACTGTTGAAAAAGAACAAGGTGCTGCTCGTCGACAATTCTCTTGGCGGGCATCATCTTCCTTATTTGAGGACGTTGTTGCAGATTCCATCGGAAGAATTCGAGATTAGCGCCCTTTTGTCTGAAAGAGTTGACGATAAGTCTGTTCGGTGCTTTCTCACGAAACGATGCTATGACCTGAGGAAGTGGTCGGATTACGCCAAGTGGGTGGACGAGGTCGCGTGTGTTGCCGCATCGGAGGAAGTGGATCTCGTCCATTTGCTGTACGGCGATTGTCTTTATAGGCATTTCGGCGCGCTGCTGGAGAAGGTGCCGTGTCGAAAAATGGCAACGTTTCATCAGTTCAGACATTCTGCGCTCAGGGATCTAAGCGTGAAAAGGATTCATAAGACTCTTGATCTTTCCGTTGTCCATACCGATTCACTGGCGCGATTCGCGCGTTCGTGCGGCGGTTGCGAAGTCGCAGTGGTACAGTACCCCGTTTTCGAATCCTTGTCCGGTGTTCCGGACCCAGATGAGGCGAAACGCGCTTGGGGCCTCAAGCCGGGTGTACCCGCTGTTGCAGCATTGGGTGGGACCAGAACCGATAAGGGGTTGGATATCCTGTTGGAAGCACTTCGGGGTGTCGAGGGCGATTACCAGCTTCTCGTTGCAGGGGCGGAGCAGTCGATAGGGCGCGAATCGATAGAGGAGGCGGTAAGCCTTCTCGGTCGACATGCTTCTGTGAACTTGCGGTATTTGAGTGAAGAAGAACTGGTTTCCGCAGCTCAAGCGGCTGACATCGTGGCTCTGCCGTACAGGAGATCGTTCGACGGAGCTAGCGGCCCGCTTGGTATCGGGGCTGCTTTGGGGAAGGTGATCGTCGGGCCCGGTCATGGAAGCGTGGGGGAAACAATTCGCGAGAATCATCTTGGTTACGTCTTTGAGGCCGAAAATATTGAAAGTCTGGCTACGGCTATGCAAAATGCTTTGCGGATGGATTTTATCAACGATGAGTACTATACGATCTATAAAGAGTCGCTTTCACCAGTAGGGTTTCAAGAATCCTACGTATCTTTGTATCGAGGCGTATTTTAGTATGCCGATGTCGAAAAAAGCGTATACGGGTAATCCTGGGGAGCTAGACTCTATTGTTCGTCGAAATGCTGTAGGCGCCTACTTGGTGAAAGGCGGCTCCATAGTTGTCGGCCTGATTTCCATTCCGGCGTACATGAGCTATTTCGACGCTTACGAGTCATTAGGGGTCTGGTATACGATTCTGTCCATTTTATCCTGGGTGAGTCTGTTTGATTTCGGTATGGCCAATGGGCTTAGAAATGTGCTGGCCTCCTCGATAGCGTTAAACGACTATGACAAATCATCCAGACTTGTTTCTTCTGCGTATGCTTTTATGTCAATCATCTGTTTGGTTTTGATGGTCGTCTGTGTTCTCGTTGTTTGGATTATTCCATGGACTCAGGTCTTCAATGTGGAGAGTGGTTCGTTGTCCGAGTCTTCTTTGGCTTTTGCCATGATGATTACGGGCATCGGGCTGATCTCCAGAATGGCTCTCCAAATCGCAAACTCGGTTCTTTATGCTCTTCAAAAGTCCTTCGTTGTGAATCTTCTTCTGTTGGTTTCCAATACCGCGATCCTGATGTTTCTTTTGCTGTGCAACGCGGCTTCGGACGATGGCGCGTTGATCCTATTGAGCTTCGTACATATTGTTTGCTTGAATTTACCGCTGTTGATCATGTTCTTCGTTTTCTTGCGGAGCTCAAGGTGTTTCTCGATAAGGAAATCGTATTGCAGTTGGTCTTCTGCGAAGGAGTCTCTTTCTATTGGAGTGGTGGTTCTGTACCTGCAGTGCGTTTGGATGGTTGTTAGCGCTTTGCATCCTATTTTGATAACGCAGTTTGTATCTGCAGACGCCGTCGTTGAATACCAGGTTTATTATAAGATCTACTTCACCATTGCGTCGCTTGCCGGACTCGCCCTTCTTCCGATTTGGTCCGCTGTGACGAAGGCGAAATCCGAAAAGCGAATAGATTGGATCGTCGGTATATACAAAAAAAGCCTATGGTTGGCTGCTGTGGTTCTTTGCGTTTGCGTTGCAACTGCGCCATTCCTTCAGGTTGTGTTTGATATTTGGCTTGGTGCGGATTCGATGACCGTGAACGGTTCTTACGTCATAGCGATGTCGGCCTTTGCTTGCGTGTTCGCGCTTCACAATGTCAATTCGTCTATCCAGAATGGTTTGAATTATTTCAAACTGCAAATTGTTTGCATGACGGTAGGAGCTGTGCTGTTGATCCCTCTTGCAGCTTGGTTGAGTTCGGCTTTGAACAGTTGGATTGGTGTGGTTATCGCGTCAACTATTTCGCTGTTACCGTATCAAATAGCCGCTCCGGTATTTGGCTTCAGGTACTTGAAGCGGCTAAAAGCTGACGATCGCAGGTCTTTCGATCGGTAGAGAAGACCATCTTGAGCCAACGTGATGCCGTCATTCCATAGGGAGGCCCGGCCGTGAGGCTTGTTGAAAGGGCGATATATCTTCCCGATTTCGATATAGATCAGAACGGCAACGTCGGGTGCCTTGCCCGGCGGGACGCCGAGAAGAACCTGCTGACCTACGTTCTCTTCTACGATCAGGTGCGGCTTCAAAGCTCGGCCTTCTTGAAGGTCGGCGGCATGTACGATATAGGGCTGAGGCGTCCGGAGCTGTTCGCGGCCGCGGGCGGGGACGCCCTCGTGAGCATGGGCATCGAGCGGTCCATCGAGTGTTATGAAAGCTATGCGGAAGGCAGGTTCTCCGTCCTCACAAGGGAATCCGGCGAGAGGAATCCAGAATTGCGGGCGTATGCGAGCAACAACGCCTTCGAACGGGCGCGGTTCCTCGACTCCCTCGTTGGCAGCGACCAGATCCGAAGGCCGAAGGAGAGGGTCGAGGACCTGTTTCGGTCGGAGGTTCGACGCGGGGTGCACGGCTTCGATTGGGGAGACTATACCGAGAAGGCCGTCAAGCTGATCGTCTCATATTCCGAAGGGGCCGATTTCTTCCAAACGTTCGACCTGGAGGAGCGGCTTCGCGACAACGTGCCCGAAGGACTCGTCCAGAAGTACGCCAAAGCGCTGAGGGGGTGCTACTATCGGGCCAACGCGCTCGTTTTCGGCGGACTCGAGCATACGTGGCACTCGCAGCTGGAGAACATGAGGCCGTATATGACCTATGTGCTCGGCGTGACGGGCAACGATCTGCTGAGGCTCGGCACGTGGAGCATATGCGAGATCAAGTGCAACTCCGCGTTCCAGTACCTGGTGGACGTCTATTTCAGCTTGGAGGAGCAAGCCGAGTCGGAGTTCCTCTGCTCGCTGTGCCAAGCGGATTTCCCGCTGAAGACCTTGTTCAGAAGGGCTGATCGTCACTTGGTCGACTTGGCGCTTTCCGTCAAACGCGTTCGCAAGGATTTCCTGTCGTTCTACAGCGAGGAGGTGCTGCGGAGGCGATGGATACGCTGAAGCACGTCCGCATCTACAGGCGGTTCCTGGTCGCATGCGTTGTCTACTTCGCTGTCCTGCTCGCGCTCGTGTACGTTTTCTCCGGCGAGTGGCAGCTGATCCTCTTCTCCACGAACGATCCATTGCTCGCTGGACTGCAGGTGCTCAACAACCTGATCGTGGGCGTGTTCGCCAGCTCGCTGCTCGCGTACTTCCTGACGCAGTCGTCGTATGTTGTGAGGCTGACTCGCGACATCGTGGCGTTCTCGAACGATCTCCAGGACATCGGGGAGCTGTATTCGAACGGCTGCGGTGCCGACCTTTGCATGGAGCTCGGCGGGGCCCACTCGATCGAGAAGGCCGAGTACAGGGAGGCGTGCTTCTGCTTCAAAACCGACAAAGGCAGCGATTTCGACATGCACGACGCGTACGGCGAAGCGGTTCGGCTCGTCAGCGACCTCAACGCGAGGATCGTGGACGCGAGCGGGTGGCAGAGGGCCTTCATGACGGCGTTCGAAGGCGAGGGCGAGGCTTATGAGGCCGTGTTCGATCGGATCTCGCGGGGCTCGTCCTTGGGGGATGCCGACGTTCGGCAACTGCTGGGCGAGGCGAGCAAGCGCAAGGACGAAGGATGCGTTGCCATCGAGAAGCGCGACATGGCCATGGAGGAGGCGCGGCACATCGCGTGCGAGATCCTCGCCTTGTCCAACGAGGTGAGGGGCCATGCGGAGTACCCGGCGGGATTCCCGTTCTTCCTGCGGGCACGGAAGGGCAGGTAGCGCGGAGGCTGCGCAATAAAACCAGGGACCGCAGTGCTCTAGGCTCCAGCACCCGCTTCTTTCCGAGACGACCTCAACGTGCTCTCTCAAACAAGCCGTGCGTAGTCTTGGCTTTGGTGCAATTTTTGGCTATGCGGACGATGTTTCTTTCGACAGCGTAAAGCGTCGCATGGTTCATGAAGAGCGCCTTGCGATAGCCGAACCTGCTGAGTCGCGGTTCTATCGAGGTAGCGAACAGGGCGGGGTTATTTTCGAGCGCGTCGATGACATGTGATCGCGATCCCTCTCTGCGGAAAACGCAGCTTCTCGACGGTCATCACGGCGAGCTTCTCGCATTTGTTTTTCGTGACGATGACGGCATCGGCGGAGCTTTCCACTAGGCGTGCAAACGTTGCCGTGCTCTTTAGACCGCTCGCGTGAAAGCAGCAAGGGGGCGCTTCGGTTGTCGATTGTTGGAACCGACGGCAGCGCCGAGTTCGCTCTCGATGCGGGTCCGCCGGGCCGGCGGTGGCTCGTGAGGCGAAATTCCACCCCATGCGGTAAAAGCGAGGCGGTTTGGTAATCCTGGAGGACCCCCGATCGCTGTCTTTCCGCCTCGACCGTATCGGCCTCGTGCGTTTTCCCAGTTCGGACATGCTAAGCGCAATGAAGGCCGAAGCGGGGGATTACCAAACCGCCTCGTTTCTGCCGTCTGGAGCCGATTTCCGCGTCATCACCCTCGCGAACGGGTTTCCGCCTCGCGAGAAGGGAGCTGCCGGCGCTTTGCCTTGCGGGGCCTTGTGGTGCTTCGCGCAACCGCTCCGCCTCGCGAGGAGGGGTTTCCGGCGCTCCGCGACGTTTCGCCCAACCGCTCCGCGGGGAGGGGCTACCAGCACCTCGCCTAGCGGGAGCCTCCGGCACCTCGCGGCGCCTCGCAGCTCCTCCGGCGCCCCGAACCCCCGTCTCCTCAATCCCCACCGCCTCCATGTGGATTTACCGCGCAATCGCTTCGATCGTCAAAGTTTTACTTGCGACGTCGTGAAGCTGGAGTATACTTACCCGCAACAAGTTCATAGACGAAATGCGTTGACGAGGACAGTAGGGACGAACCCATCTTCAGAGAGCCGGCGGATGCTGCGAGCCGGCGGTGGGCGGCCTGAACGCCACCTCCGAGCAGTTCGGCTCGAACGCGACGGCACGCAGCGGACGACCTCCGCGTGCAGCCGGGGCAAGTAGGCTGAACCGGCGACTCCGTTATCAGTCCGATCGAGAGCGACCGCGGCGCGCAGGGATGCGTGCAGCCGGGCGCATCTCCCTTCCTTCTGAGGTCCTGGTGCAGCTTGCTTGCAACGGGATTTTTTTATGCCACGAAACCGGCAACGCCAGGAAGGAAGGGATCGGACATGCAGCTACGCAGCGATGCCGTGCGGTGCGGCACGGCGCGCGCCCCGCACCGCAGCCTGCTCAAGGCCGACGGCATCACCGACGAGGAGATGGGGCGGCCGCTCGTCGCCGTCTTCAACTCCCGCAACGACATCATCCCCGGCCACAACAACCTCGACAAGATCGCCGAAGCCGTGAAGGCGGGCATCTACATGGCCGGCGGCGTGCCGTTCGAGATATCCACCATCGGCGTGTGCGACGGCATCGCCATGAACCACGACGGCATGCACTACTCGCTCGTGTCGCGCGAAGCCATCGCCGACTCGCTGGAATGCGCGGTGCAGGGCCATGCCTTCGACGCGCTCGTGTGCATCCCGAACTGCGACAAGATCGTGCCGGGCATGCTGCTGGGCGCGCTGCGCGTGAACCTCCCCACGGTGTTCGTGTCGGGCGGCCCCATGCTTCCCGGCAAGCAGCCGGGCGGGTGCGGGCCCACCACCGACCTCAACACGCTGTTCGACGGCGCGGCGCAGGTGATGAACGGCGACATGTCCGAGGCCGAGCTCAAGTACTACGAGGACACCGCGTGCCCCACCTGCGGCAGCTGTTCGGGCATGTTCACGGCGAACTCCATGAACTGCCTGTGCGAGGCCCTGGGCTTCGCGCTTCCCGGCAACGGCACCGTGCCCGCGGTGTACTCCGAGCGCATCCGCTTGGCGAAGCATGCGGGCATGAAGGTGATGGAGCTGCTGGAGAAGGGCATCTGTGCGCGCGACATCGTGAGTGCTGCCGCCTTGCACAACGCCATGGAATGCGACATGGCCTTCGGCGGCTCCACGAACACGGTGCTGCACCTCACGGCCATCGCGCGCGAGGCGGGACACCCCATCACGATGGACGACTGGGACGCCGCGAGCGCGCGCACGCCGCACCTCGTGAAGCTGCAGCCCTCCGGCCCGCGCCCGCTGTCCGACCTGTACGAGGTCGGGGGCGTGCCCGTGGTCATGCACGAGCTGGCAGAGCTCGACCTGCTCGACCGCAGCGCCGTCACGTGCATGGGCACGCTCGACGAGTACCTGCAGGCCTGCACGAAACCGGCCGACGGCGAGGTGTGCCGCGCGCACGACAACCCCTTCTCCCCGTCAGGCGCGCTCAAGGTGCTGCACGGCAACATCGCGCCCGACGGCGCCATCGTGAAGAAGTCGGCCGTCGATCCGTCCATGCTCGTCCACACCGGCCCCGCGCGCTGCTTCGACAGCGAGGAGGAGGCCTGCGCGGCCATCAACGCCGGCAAGATCGCGGCGGGCGACGTGGTGGTCATCCGCTACGAGGGCCCCAAGGGCGGCCCGGGCATGCGCGAGATGCTGACGCCCACGTCCTCCATCGTGGGGATGGGTCTGTCCACCAGCGTGGCCCTGATCACCGACGGGCGCTTCTCGGGCGCCACGAAGGGCCCGGCCGTGGGGCACGTGAGCCCCGAGGCGGCGGCCG
>OAWQ01000274.1_pt1 | contig 13033 bp, 17 predicted proteins | sample 1476961 | NCBI WGS metagenome assembly OAWQ01 (sample SAMEA2580247, study PRJEB22360) | human gut metagenome | biome: human gut; feature: human-associated habitat; material: faeces | place: Denmark | collected 2008/2010
GCCTGAATCCTCGGCCAAGCCTGCCGTTGACGTCAGACATCAGACACTAGCCGGCAGGCCCAAAACCGCCTGGCGGGTTCGGCGGAGCTTACCGCGTCCTTTCGCGGTTAGCGGAGTGTGGCTCGACGACCGGACGCGCAGCGGTCGGGAGCCGAAGGTGTCCCCGGGTCTGGCCTGTCAGAAAGAAACAGCAGAAGAGAGAATGGAACAGGGGAAGATATCAGCAGAACAGCCAGAGTCAGCCCGAAACAGAGATACCAAATCTGTGACAGAGTGGCCGTGGCGGCGCGTCAGCGCAGCCCTGCCACGCGCCGCAGGCAGGTTTTCGGCGGGCGGTCAGACAGTGACGGGGGAACGAGTCCCCCGCCAGTGCATCAGACCACCGGCGGCAGCGCCCCCGGATAGTGCCGCGCGATAATGTCGTTCACCTTCTCCACCAGGTCGGGCCGGGTAAAGGTGACGTGCGCGGAGCCTTTTTTGTATGTGCGTACTGTGAAATACTCGCACGTAAACACCTCCCCCACGCTCTTCGCACCGCCCTGACTGATAAACGCGCTCAGGTTTGCCCCCTCGGAGACGCGATTGTCGGGTATGGTCTTTCCGTCGAGGATCCAGAACGGGCGGGCAAGGTCATCGATGCGGTTCTGTGCATACGTGCGCACGGAAAAATACAGCCCGCGATGATTATCCAGGACACCATCAATGATAATTTTTTTTCCCAGAAAGCACGGGTTATGCGTTTTATAGTCCCATGAGAGGTTGCGGAACACGTCAATCACGCCCTGCTCAAACGTTTCTCCCTTGCTGGCGTTAAGCGCCCGGAACGTGGCGATCACGTTGTCGAGTGTGATTTCGGGGCAGTCGTCGCTGTAGAGCTGCGTGTCCCACTCCTTGCGCTGCGCCTCGCTCATCAGCGTAAACATGCCCGTGTCATTCATCAGGCGCGTCCAGATGTCGCGATCGGCATAACGGCAGATACTGCGTTTTAAGGCGGCTTCCCGCGTGGTGCTGCAGTCGGCTGACAGGCTGCGTTCGATGATTTCGGTCATGCCTGAGATCCACCCGCGCCCGGATGCTTCAAAAATGAGTTTCTGCGCGTCACGTAGCAGCCTTATGGCTTCCAGAAAAGCCGCCACGCCACTGTTACGCTGCGCCACAATGCGCTCGACGGGCAAAGACGGGATGACCTCTCCCGCGCCGCTATGGGGGGTAATGTCGACGCTGACAGCCTGTGTGGTGGTGTGATTCATGATGTCCTCCTTCTGCTGTTGCCGCCCCTTTCGGAGCGGCTCACCTGGTTAGTTAAATGCGCGTGTCAGTTCGAGGGTGCGGAGCACCTGACCAAAATCGGCGTTTTTCATCGCGGGGATGTGAACACCACGCCCCTTGCGTATGCTTTTTGCGATATGCCGCCCGAATGCCCTGAGCGTGGGGTCAATTTCCGGTGCGGGAATATCGACGCGGGGGATGCGGGAATGACGGCGGGGCTTTACAGCGCCGTCAGACGGTGAAACAATAGAAAGGATCATTGAGTTAACTTCCTTTGGTAGTTAATGAAGCCGCAAAAAATCGTTGCTGCGATTTCTGCGGCGTGGAACAAGCCGGGTTTACCCGGCTTTTTTCATCTCTGCGTTTTGCTCTCTGCTTCTTCTGCCTCCTTTTGCACGTTGTCGGTAATGTCTTCGGGATCGCCCAGAAACCAGCCCTGAACAGGTTTGTAACGCTCAATAAACGCCTTAATCGCGCCCTTTCCGGTCATGGCTTTCACGCGGGTAAACATCGGAATAACGCCTTTTGCATCGCGTCCGGTAAATGTGATCTGATAAACACGCATCGCCTGTGTCTGCATTTTTTTCCTCCTGATTTTTAAAGAACATCACCCGTTGAGTTTCATTCGTCGCGGTGTTGACGTTTCGTGGGGTGGCTGCCGGTTGTTTCCGGGTTGTGAACCTCACCCGTTTGAGAACCTTCGCCGCAACGGGAAAGAACAGACACGGGCCGGTGCAGATGTCCGGTACGGAGGCGACATTATTTGTCGGGTTTTCGGCAAAAAATGTCGCCGGAGAGCATCAGCGGTACTGGACAGCCAGGCGGTTTGTGGCGGGATATTCCCGGGCGAAGGGGCTTAAACGGTGAAAGGCGCACGGAGCACCAGGGCAGGCACCCCGGCAACGACGGGGCGCGACGAGCGAAACGGCGTTGCGCCTTACGTCCCGGCGTTTTTTTTGCCGGGATGCAGGGAGCGCAGGTCACGGCGCGTAAAAGGGCGGCGCATCCTGACAAGGATGCTGCAAGCCTGCCGTTGACGTCAGACATCAGACACTAGCCGGCAGGCCCGAAACCGCGAGCGGGTTCGGCGGAGCTTACCGCGTCATTTCGCGGTTAGCGGAGTGTGGCTCGACGACCGGACGCGTAGCGGTCGGGAGCCGAAGGTGTCCCCTGGTCAGGCCTGCCAGAAAGAAACAGCGATACTCACGCTGTCAGAAAGCAATATCAGAGAGGCAAAGGATTTGAGGGCGATAATGAAGTGCCAGGAAAAAGAGGGGCGCGTCAGCGCTCCTCTCTCTATCCGACTTTGTGCACTTTGTCTGTCAGATGTCGCAGGCTCCACATCGATGCACGCCTCAACCGTGCTTAACCAGATTCAGGTCTGAGATTTTCCCCGGAAATAGTCTGGTCGCCTCTCAAGCTCCCGATCTATCAGCTCATCAGCAAACAGAGGCGCTATTTTGTTGACCCGCCGCTCAAGATTCCTTCGACGCGCAGCGGCTTTGCGCTCATCGCTCCAGCGCTTAATCTGCCGCTCATCGGGAAAATCCACGCACACCGCATACCCGGCGCCCGCCACCCAGAGCGACATAATGGATTCGGGCGCAGGCTGTCCGGCCTCCACCACTTCGGATGCCAGTTCATGCGGACCGGGACACGGTGATGGTAATTTCCAGCGCAGGGAGTAACGCCACCTCATCCCCGCCTCCGGTCTGTGAGCTTGTTCGGCACCTGCCAGCGCTCTGCCTGACGCACAGCCTCCGGGGTGTCACGCACAATGAAGCCGATTTCATGAATGACACCGTACAGCGGTTCCTTCGCGTCACGCAGCCAGTCCAGGGACGCCAGCGAGGCAAACCGCGACCGCCAGTGCCAGAAAGCCGGCTCCAGCTCGCGCGCGTCAAACTCTTCGGCCCACCGGCGGTACCAGCTGCTGACCGTCTCCGGGGACTGAAAGTTCAGCTCCGTGACGGCCTGCCCCAGCAGGTTCTGCCGCAGCCGCCAGTGATGCGCCAGCGTCCGTTCTTCCCGGCGCATCCTGCGGGTGAACGCGATGTTTCTGCGCTGCAACCGGCGTTCAGTCCGGGTGTGCAGCACCTCCGGGAACAGTTCAGCCTGGACATCCACCGGCAGCGGCAGCGGGCAGCACTCCCCGTGGCTGGCAATCAGTTCATCAAGCGCCTCCTCCACCTGTTTGAGGCTGCTCAGGCGATGCTTCGGGTCCCAGTTGAGGCCGGGAATGCGCTGTGCCACGGTCGTGTTCATGCGGCTGTTCCCGGTCAGCAGACGCAGGAAGGTGCGCACGTATGGCATGGCGGGCAGACGCGCACCGAGACGGCGGGATTCCTCCACGGACAGGACCGCCTGCAGCGCTGCCTGTCGGGCTGGCTTCAGGGTCACCAGAGACGTTGTTGATGCGTTCACTGCGCGCCCTCCATGACCAGCATGCTGATGATGCTGGCCTGACTGTAGCCATCGGTATCGAGCCGGGCAACCAGACTCAGCGTGTGGCTGATCGCTTCCGGCGACCAGTCAGACAGGGTGCTGATAACCGAGAACGGACGACCACTGGCGGGGACAAACACCACCATCCAGGCCGGAGAGATATCACCGGGACTGCACACGGCGAGATGATAGTTACCGTGTGAAGGCGTGAAGCGGATCTGTACCGGGAAAAAGCCCCCGAACTCGCTGCGGTACTCCCCGTTCATGTCCCAGTTATCCGGGCAGTTCAGGTCACGCATCACGGCATGGGTCAGTTCGCGGCGCAAATCCTCCCCTCCTTCGCGCCAGTCTTCGTATTCCTGTGGGATCATGGTTTTCAGGACATCGGGGGTAATAACATTGCGCATCATAGTCTCCTTATCGCCGCCCCGCAGGGCGGCGTCTCCGTTATCAGGCAGCGTGGGAAGTCGGTTCGTCAGTGTCAGGTGTGGTTTGTGCATCGTCCGGCGTTGCGGCATCCGGGGACTGCATCCATCCCGGCACCCATCGGGTCCCGGAGAGCCACTGTTCGGCGTGAGTGGCGGCATCGCCCTTCTTCATTTTTTCAGCATCCGAGGCGGCTCCGGTCAGTCCGGCGTCGTTCAGCGCCGCCACAATCTGATTTTTGCTGAGTAACCCGAGGAAGTTATCTGCTGTTGGCTGCCACCAGTCGCGCAGGTGGAACCCGAGCGCAGCCTCGACACCGTCAAGGTCACTGCGGCTGGTATGTCCGTGTTCGCGGGTCTGGACACCATCCACGGAACAGGCAGTACAGAAGGCCATCAGCGACATGAGGGTCTGTCCGTCGAGGGCAAAGAAGGTGGTGAAATCCGTCTTCCAGCCCTCCGGCAGCAGCGCCTCCAGACGTGCTTTCTCCTGCATCAGAGACTGCCATGCCTGACCGTTTTCTCCGGTCGGGGCTTCGCTGGTGAGGCCGCTGTGGTGGACCTCAAGACGCAGGACAAACGGGTGCCGGGTGGTGATACAGTAGTGGAACACGCAACTGCACAGCCGCCAGACCATCAGGGCCACGGCTTTCTGTGGCTGCCGGACCAGTTCCGCCTGTACCGCCAGCGTTCTTTCGGAGGACATTTTTTTCAGAAGCGGCACACTGATACCCTCTGCCACATCCGGGGTACTGCTGGCGACCACATGCAGGGAGGCCTGAGCGCCCGTACTTTCCTGTCCGTCAGCGACCACCTCCTGCACCTTCTTCTGCACACCGCGCTGGATACGAAGCTCACCATCACACAGGCTGACCACCACGCCACAGGCCGCTTTCTGCTCCGGTGTCCATGCCCGGACCGATGCGGCATATTCAATCTCGTCAATCAGCACCTGAATGGCGGCTTCATCCTCAAATGTTTCTGTGGCTTCCTGCGTGGCGTACAGTTCATTGAGGCGCTGCTGCTCGTCAGCGCTGAGTTCGCCCTCCGGCTCCGGCAGCACCAGATAATGCTCCCGGTCGCCACCGTAGTTCCGCACAGCCCCTTCCCGAGCCAGTGACCATGACCAGCCCTCCTGCATCTCAATAGTCAGCGCGGCGGACTCCAGCTTCTCCTGTACCAGACGTTCAACCAGCACCCCGTCTGCCGTTCCGTCGCCCTCCTGGGCGCTGAACAGATCCTCGCGCACCCCGCCCCCTGCGGCCTCATACGCTTCGCGTCCGACAAACACAAAGCGGGCGTCGCGGACAGATATTTCGGTGTCCGTGATGGCGCGTTTAAGCATATGAGCGGGGGCGTAGCTGTGCTGCGCTTTCACGCGCTGGTAAATCTCCACCTGACGCGCCGGGTCGCTTTCCAGACTCAGGGCCTGACACTGCTCCACGTCGAGCGTGTTCTCTGCCAGCAGGGCAATCAGTTCCGGGGCAAGGCTGGCGAGCTTCAGCATGCGCTGGACGTGGCGCGAACTGTACCCCAGCTGGTCCCCGATTTGCGCCGGGGTCTTGCCCTGCTCAGACAGCGTGCGGAAACCGCTGATTTGCTCTGCCGGGTGCATCGCCACCCGGTTATTGTTCTCGACCATCGAAGCCACCACCGCCAGTTCGTCGCTGACGCGCTTCACGATGACCTGATGCCCGGCACCGATGCGCTGCTCGCGCTGTAAAAGCTGCAGGGCCGCCAGACGACGACCGCCCGCCGCCACACCTGAAAGGCCATCAGGCAGGGTATGAACCACCAGATTCTGAATGAGGCCGACCGCGAGAATGGAGTCAGCCATTTCCCGGACACTCTCCGGCGGATACGGGATAGTGCGGACGTTAAGCGGGGATTTGACCAGCGCCGACAGCGGCACCATCTCAATCTGTGCGGCCTCAAGCGCGGCTTTCAGGGCGGCGGATTCGGCAGGTTTCACCGCTTTTTTGCTGGTTTTCGCGGGGGTTTTTGTTTTAGACTCGGTCACTGACATAGTTAATACTCCTTCAGATTATTGATGACTGTCTGCCGGACAGTCCACCCTGTCCGGCACCTCTTACGGCTTATTGCGTTTTACGTACTCCGTAGTCCCGGATGTAACGGTTCATCAGGAACTCACCGCCCGGTTCAAAATTCCAGACGCGCCAGACCATGCTGCCGTCATCCTGATGACGGACGACAAGGCGAAAATGGGTCCCCTGGTCATCTTCAATCGCCACATTCTGATACTGCGCCGCGACCGCCTGCGCCTGACTACGGGTGAATGTGCCATCCGGCAGGGATTCAAGGGGGGACAAAACGTTGTGGTCCATGTGTTTCTCCTTTTCTGCCCCGCCTGAGCGGGGCGTATTCATCATGGTTTAAAAGGGCACATCGTCATCGGTCAGCGGGTAATCGTCCGGGAAAGTCTGGGGAGGAAGCTGAGACGGGGCGGCGCTCTGACGGCCTTTTTTACCGCCCTTCGCTTTCGGGGATTTAGCCGGGGCCTGAGCAGGTTGAGCCGGGGCGGCAGGACTCTGCGGCTGCGCGGGCTGCTGCGGTGCGGCGCTCTCAGGCTCACCGGTTCCACGACGACCGCCGAGCATCTGCATGGTGCCGTTCTGGCCGACCAGTACCTCGGTGACATAGCGTGTGGTTCCGGTATCGTCCTGCCAGTTGCGGGTGCGAAGCTGGCCCTCGATGTAGACCTGCGCGCCTTTACGCAGGTACTCACCTGCCACTTCCGCGAGCTTGCCGAACATGACGACACGGTGCCATTCGGTGTTTTCGCGCATCTCTCCCGTCTGCTTGTCACGCCATGTTTCGGACGTGGCCAGCGTCAGGCTTGCCACTGCGCCGCCGTTGGGCATATAACGCACGTCCGGGTCCTGTCCCAGATGTCCGACCAGAATGACTTTATTAACGCCACGTGCTGCCATGATGAATCTCCTTACTCTGTTGTTTTGCCTTTAAAAACCATCACCCGTTGAGTTGCCGGGGCCGCGGTTTTGACGTTTTGCGGGGACCTGCTGCTCTGCTCCGCTGGTTGTTACCTTCACCCGTTTGAGAGCCGTTCGCCGCAAGGGCGTAAACGAGCACCGGCGATGGCAGATGTCCAGGGCGCGGTTTACCGCGTGTCATTTACCCTGGACGGCTGACAGCGACTGTGCTTGTCTCAGCCCCGGCGAATGGACTTAAAGGGGTGAAAAAACCAGGCAAGGAATGAGCAGGAACCCGCCGCAACGACGAAACGCGCGGGCGCGAAACGGCGTTGCGCCTTACAGCCCGGCGGCCGTTTGCCGGGGTGCGAAAAGCGCAGGTGACGGCGCGTAAAAGGGGCGGCGCATCCTGACAGGGATGCTGCAAGCCTGCCGTTGACCTCAGACATCAGACACTAGCGATAGCCCGAAACCGCCTGGCGGGTTCGGCGGAGCTTACCGCATCCTTTCGCGGTTAGCGGAGTGTGGCTCGACGACTGAACCGCGCCAGCGGGTCGGGAGCCGAAGGTGGCCCTGTGGCAGATTGTGTGAAAAGTAAATGAGGAAGAGGCAGCGGAAGAGGCAGAGGCAGAGGCAGAGGCAGCGGAAGAGGCAGAGACAGAAAGAATACCGGTCAGGACAGAGACTCTTTCTTCTCTTTTCTGAACTGAATCACGGCATACCATGCTGAGACAATACATGCGAATGAACTGATGAGTACCCGGTTTTCTTCATCGGGCTGTGCGCCGTTAAGCATAAAAGCGACTATTACGGCGGCAGCCATTCCCCCTGCAATACCGGACCACAGACGCAGTCTGTCGGCAATTATATTGACAATAATGAAGGCGACAGAGAGGCCGAAAGCCCATAACATCATGACGGGATGGAATGGCATAAATACAAGATTCAACGCGCTGAACACAGACGTCAGAGCAAATAAAGCAGACATACGCACCGCAGTCCCTCCCTGGGAAAAAAATTAAGGCTTACTCTCACTGCCACCGTCTTCCGGCTTCTGGTATTCGGGCGCATTGGCGCGGGGCAGCTGCTGACTGTTCAGTCGATGTACGCGGAGCCGTTCACGAAAATATTCGCGCAGATGTTCAGGCTGCTCCCGTTCAACGAGTTCGTGAACAACAGGCTTGTTCATGCGTTCCTGCCATGCAACAGCGGCGGCCGCTTTATCGACAGAGACTTTATCCTGCTCGTCTTTTGAGAATGAGGCGATATTCCATTTTGACAAATCTGCACCTGCAACGTTTTCCAGAAAGCTATTGTGGATAATACGCGCATTCACAGACTTCAGCGACTGAGAACGGAGAAGAGAGCGAGCGGCGCCGGAGGCGCGGCGACGTTTCTCTCCGGCAGGCGCAGCCTGCCAGGGTTTTGGGCGCGGGCAGACAGGCGTCCTCCGGCCCGGACGCCTGTCATCGAACTTACTGATTACTGTCCTTTACCGCCCTGTAAGATGAAGTGTCCGCCGATGTAGACGGCACACTGACAGGTCATGTAATAGCAGATTTCGTCCATTACCTGGGCGGTGGTCAGTTCCCGCTGCCCGGCATCCCGGCGGCGGGCATTTATCAGGGCTTTGTACTGGCGCAGGATCTCACGGCTTTGTGGTGCAAGTTTCATACGTGTTTTCCTTAACCGGCGGGCTTCCCCGCCGGACATCATTCAGTTTCTGAAGACATAACCGTCATGGAGCACATACCCGCTGCTGAATAAATCCCGCGCGTATGCCTCATAATCGAAATACATGCGCAATGATTCGGGCACCTCGTTTAACAGGCCGTTGTCCTCCACAAAGCCATAAGCAAAATCTTCCTCACTTTCCGCTTCGCCGTAGTACGCGTCATCAAAGGCGTCATAGTCGCACTCGCCGGTATACTCTGCCCAGGCCACAAACGCGGCGGGGCGCCCGTCGTCCTGCGCCTGCCGGAAGGCCTCAATAAACGCCCACTTAACAGAGGATTCAGAGGCAAACTGTGACGGAATGCCCTCGATATCCTGAAACATCAGCTCGGGGTCTTCCTCGCCGGCGTGCAGCGTCCGGCAGGCGTCATAGAATGCGTCTTCGTCGTCGAAATCGGTTAAATCAAACCATTTGCCGAAAATGCTGCCGCAGTTGTACTGGTGATACGTACCCACATAGACCGCCGGAACCGTAATTGATGAATGCATTTTTTCGTCTCCCTGCGGGGCGGCATGGCCGCCCCGGTCGTTAATCAGTCCAGCGCGGCGTAAATGGCGTTGCATTCCGGGTGAAGGGTGATGTGATTCCAGAGCTGGGCATCACGCAGCATGTAAACGTGAGTCAGGGCCGGGTTGCCGCTGTCATGATTTGCCGCCAGACGACGGTTAACGGCCAGGGATGTCAGAATAATGCCCGCCGCGTCGGCGCTCACAATGCGGTCAAACCAGCTTTCCGTGCTGACCATATGGACGCGGCCACAATCGGGCATCATGTAACCGCCGCCCTCAGGCAGCCGGATAAAGTGCCAGAATTCGACTTCATATTCGGGCATCCATTTTTTTGCCAGTGCATACACCTGCAATTCAGCGAGCATAAAATCATTGCCGAACATGTAGGGCATAAAAGACAGGCGGTCACACTCTTCAACATTCAGGACGGGGCGTGCTTTCACAGACTGCATGGTAAAACCTCCGTAATCACATGGACTGCGACACCGGGCGGTGCCGTGCCGACACGACAGCCCGGCGAAAAGCGGAAGATGCAGGGGCGACACCGGAGGCCGCAGCGCAGATAAAGCGCGAAGCCGGTCTGGACGGTTTTGGAGCGAAATCTGAGCGAGAAAACGACGGGAAGAACGGCGAGACTCATTAAAAACACTGCGACCGGGCGAGGATGACGGCGTCAGCGCACCCTTGCATCTGCAGCGGCCGGGCTAAAGTGAAGGCACGGCACAGCCCGCACACGACACGGCGATAACAGAGGCGGGTTTTTATCCCAGAGGCCCGGAGGCCGGGCCGGGTAAACGCGGAGCCGGCACGGGGACATCCTTATCGCACGGTTCCTCCTGCGCCGGCAGGCAGACAAGGGGAGGTTTCCCCTCCCCCACAGAAAGGGCCTGTCACACCAGAGCGCTGACGCCGCGGGCCTCTCTCACCACGTCCCGCAATACGCGGCGATCAAGCCAGCGGCGAACCGGATCGCCCGGAAAACGCAGCAGGTCTGTAATAACCCCTGCGCCCTCCATGTTTTCCTCCCGCTCATTTACCAGGGTGAGCAGGACCGGGCAGAATCGCGCACTGCGAACCAGAATGGCATCAAGGACCTGATCCAGCCTGTCGGTCTCGCCTGCGTCCAGCCAGTTTTCATGGTCATACTCGTCGGCCAGCAACCGCCAGTCCCCGAAACGCCTGTCCATCAGGCGCGGGACGGCGGACGGCACCAGCGCGGCAGCAATACGTTTCGTATCCCGGCGCACGATTTCCGTTATCTGCGTGAGGGAGGCTTTCAGGAAGGCCAGCAGATCGTCACATTCCGCTGCCGTCAGCCACTCCTGAGCGTAAGGCAGGCGGATAACCTGACAGTCAGCCAGCCGCTCCGGATGCGGATATGCCTGCACCGGAAAGAGATGCAGACGCGCCGGGGTTCCCGCCAGCCGCCGGGCGCTGGCGAGCAACAACGCTGCCCGGCCATACGTCAGCGGCTGGCAAAGCTGTTCTGTCAGCGTGAGGATTTGCGTACCGCTGAGAGAGCCGCAGGCGGCGAGCCAGCCGGGTACGGTTCCGGGTGCGACGGGCGCCATATCAATGGCGTCGGGCCAGCCAGACTGACGCAGCATCCGGTCTCCGTGGCGCAGGATAAGGGCGTTAAGGGTTTCATTTTTCATCATTGTCGTCTCAGTTCGCGTGATATCGCCCCGCCGTTCAGCGGGGCGGTCGGGTTAAGCGGCGATTTCGCGTTTCAGCCAGGCGATTTCTGCCTGAGCGTCAGCGACACTCGGGTAGTGATCGACCGTCAGGGACGGCGAATGCTCGTCTTCTCCGTTAATCGCCTGTGCGGCAATGTCCGTGATGCGATGCAGCGTATCGACGGGGACGCTCACGCGGGGAATGCCCGGGCGAATCCCGGCGTACAGCGCCTGCACGGTGCGGAATGACACGCCTTCTTCGGTGTGCTCCCCGGTTCCCGTGCGGCCGATAAGCTCAAGCAGGGTGTGAGCCTCGGCCTCCGTCATGTTCCAGGCCTGGGCCATCACGTCTTCTTTCGTCCAGACCAGCAGGGCGTAGCGTTCTTCGTTTCCAAACATGCGTTTGAGTTTCTTGTTCAGTTCTTTACGGGTGCCATACAGCATGATGTTGTCTCCGTGATTCGGTGGGGTGGCCTCGCCGCCCGGGATTCAGTCTCTGAAAGATTCATCGAGTAACAGGGCTATACTGAACGCCTCATCCATCAGGACGCTGAGACGCCGCAGGCTGATACCGGCAAGCCGCTCCGCCAGTCCGTCGTGCCGGTAGTGATACGTTTCTTCCAGCACTTTGAGGGTGGTTTTCAGGTCGCAGATGTTGTTGGCCAGCCCGGCTATATCGCGGCGCAGGGCTTCGTGTCCGCTGTAGTTCATCACGCCGCCTCCGGAAGCCATTCATCGTTCGCCGCCGGGGTGTTGACGGCCCGGCGCATGGCGGCCAGTCGTTCGGCTCCGGCCCGGTGGTACTGCGCCAGCATTTCAATGCCGATATAGCGGCGTCCGGCGCGGTATGCGGCGACGCAGGTCGAGGCACTCCCCGCAAACGGGTCGAGAACAATCGCGCCAGGGGTGCTGAATGACTCAATCAGCGGCTGTAGCGCCTCCACCGGTTTCTGGTTTGGGTGCAGAGGGTTGCCGGTATACGGGAAAGGCATCACATCCGGCAGCGGTCTGAGGGGTGGCACCGGGCGGCCTTTGGCAAGGACATAAGCCCCTTCATGGCGGTAGTCCACGAATCCGCGACGGTCTTTCGCATTACGGCGGTTGGAAGCATAGGTTTTGGTGAACACAAGCTGGCCCACGGCATAGAACCCCGCCGCCTTCCATGCGGCCATAAAGCGGTCCACACGGTTCCAGCCGTAGAAACTGACCATCAGGGCGTCTTTTTTAAGGACGCGGTACATCTCCAGCGTGGCCGGTTGCAGCCATTCGTCCGTCACATCCCCGGCAATCTGTCTGCCCTGGCGGTCCTTAAAACCGACGAGGTAAGGCGGATCGGTCACAATAAGGTCCACGGCACGGTCGGGGAATCCGCGCATCACATCAATACAGTTCCCGAGAATGAATCTGGACATGGCAGCACTCCTGTAGTCAGAGGGGACAGGAGGTATCACCGCGATACCGTTCCCTGCCGCACGCTGCCTGTTCATCGCGTCCGGTCACGGGTCAGGCCGACCGTGGAATACCGCAGCCGTCAGTCTTTTCGACGGTAAGGATATGCCGCGAAAGCGGCTTGAAGGGCGTTCCTTAAAAGGGCGAGGGACTGGCGTACACTCTCAACGACGCCGGGCCTGAGCGGAAAAGCCGCCCGTCCCGTACCCGACCGGACGCGAGACACTGGCAGCGGGTGGCAGGCCTTCAGCGACATCAGGGGAAAGAGGAGTATGGACATACCTGTCCACAAACGCGGGGTTTAAGATTGTGGATAACCTGAAGGCAGACAGCGGAGAAGCGCGGGAGCACAGGCGTCATCACGCCTGTGTTTTTTTCGTACAATCAGCGACAAAGCATCAGCGGTTCCGGGATTTGTCTCCGGCCACGGAGAGGCCGATATACACGCCCGCGCCCCAGATAACCTGGGAGAGCACGAAAACCCACAGCGGGACGTCGAACACCAGGAGCGGAAGCAGGGGCACTGTTGCAAATAGTCGGTGGTGATAAACTTATCATCCCCTTTTGCTGATGG
>OAWQ01000278.1_pt1 | contig 12893 bp, 9 predicted proteins | sample 1476961 | NCBI WGS metagenome assembly OAWQ01 (sample SAMEA2580247, study PRJEB22360) | human gut metagenome | biome: human gut; feature: human-associated habitat; material: faeces | place: Denmark | collected 2008/2010
GTAAAGACATAAAGGATTCAAAAGAATTTGCTTGATTGATATATTTTTTTAATCGATGTTCTAGTCCTTCAGATATAGTGTATATATGAGCCATTTCATGAATTGAATGACTTAAGATATGATATTTAATCAAGCTAAATGTATCCTCTTTAGTTAAATGAGGTGTTGTATACAGTGATTGAATTGAAGAGGGAACAACTGTAGTCCACTGAGTTTCTTGAGTGATTAACGACTGCCTAATTGCAGAACCACTTGCAAAGGATGATGTTTCAATTGTCGCATCATGATGATGAGCATGCACACGTTGGATAGCAAGTCCTTTCATGTGAGGTGCAAATTGTTGTATAGCTTTTAAGTAAGTGATTGCTAAAATATTATTAGGCATTTTCAGCAAAGTATTATCGCTAATTAAATCATTTATAATTTTTGCATAATTACTACCTTCTTTTACTTTTTGATTAAAAGTTGAACTATGTTCTAAATTGATTATTTCATTTGCAACGTTTTTAAGGCGAGTTATATCAGGTGTTTCACTTCCAAAAGCAATAGTATTAACATCTAGATAACGAGCAACTTGAACAGCTATTTGTGCAAAATAATCACTTGAAGAAAGACTAGCGATAAGGGGTAACTCAACAACTAAATCGACATTGGAAAGTGCCATTTGTGTACGTAGGAATTTGTTATAAATAGCAGGTTCACCTCTCATAACGAAATTACCACTCATGATTGCAATAGAGATCTCTGCATCGGACTGTACTTTAGCTTGTTGCGCATGATAAGCATGACCGTTATGAAATGGATTATACTCTGTAATCAATCCAACACTTTTCATTTGCAATTCGTCCTTTCAGTATTCATTATTAGTATTGTAACAGATAATAAGATGTTAAGAAAAAATCTTGACAACTTATAATAGTAAAGTTAAAATAAATTTTGTGTTTGTTAGAGGTGAAGCCATATGAAATGGTCAATAACGCAATTGAGAAAATATCAAGGTAAACCTTTTGAATTCAATGAAAAGGCGAACTTTGACGATTTAATAGAACCTTTAGGTCTGATTGATTTATCAGAGATGAATATCGAAGGTGAATTAACCATAAAATCAAATGAAGTGATAGCAGATATGCATGTTACTGGTACGTATACTATGCCTTGTGCTCGTACATTAGTGCCTGTAGATGTGCCACTTGATGTCAGAACTTCCGAAATATTTGATTTAGAAGGTTATAATAGTTATACCGATGAAGAAGTAGATGAAGATGAACATTATCATCTTGCTACAGATGGTATGATTAATATCCGAGATATTGCTAAAGAATTGGTTATTATTGAGAAGCCAATGCGTGCATTTTCTGAGAATAGTGATCAAATGCTTACAGAAGGTAACGGTTGGGAAGTTATTGATGAAGAACAAGCGCTTGAGCTTGAGCACTCTAAAGATAACGACGATTCCCAAACACGCCAAGTTGATCCTAGGCTTCAAAAATTACAACAGTTATATGATAAAGAGTAATAGCAGGTTAATTTAATTTATAGTATAATAATTAAATGACCGAATACTTGAGATTATGTGTTTTAATATTAAGGAGGATATATCATGGCAGTACCAAAAAGAAGAACGTCTAAAACTAGAAAAAATAAACGTCGTACTCATTTCAAAATTTCAGTACCTGGTATGACTGAATGCCCAAACTGTGGCGAGTACAAATTATCTCACCGCGTATGTAAAAACTGTGGTTCTTACAATGGTGAAGAAGTCGTTTCTAAATAATTTATATCTATTTAAAAAAGGTGGAATACGAATTCATTATGAATTCTATCCCACTCTTTTTTTATATTATCTCAATTTATACCATTGCTATCAAAAATAATTTGGAGAGACTATTATGGAACAAATTACTTCAACACAAAATAATAAAATTAAATTAGCAAATAAACTTAAAAAGAAAAAAGAACGCGATAAAACAGGATTAGCTCTCATCGAAGGCATACATTTAATTGATGAAGCATTTAAAAGTAATATGATGATTAAACAATTATTTGTAATTGAGCCAGAAAGAACAGATTCTAGACTTTTAGAGTATGCAAAAGAAGCTTACGAAATTAATATGAAAGTGGCTGAATCATTATCAGGGACTATTACACCGCAAGGTTTTTTTGCAGTCATTGAAAAACCTAAACATGATATCTCAAAAGCGAAACAAGTGTTATTACTTGATCGTATACAAGATCCTGGTAACTTAGGCACGTTAATTCGTACAGCAGATGCTGCGGGTATAGATATGATTGTAATGGAAAAAGGTACAGCAGACGCATACCAAGATAAAGTAATGAGAGCCAGTCAAGGAAGTGTATTTCATATTCCTATTGTCACGACAGAATTAAATAAATTTATTGAACAATTTGATGGCCCAGTATATGGTACAGCCTTAGAAAATGCTGTGTCCTATAAAAACATCGAATCGCAAGACACATTTGCCTTATTACTTGGTAATGAAGGAGAAGGTGTTAATAAAGAATTATTAGCACATACCTCGCAGAATCTTATTATACCTATATACGGCAAAGCGGAAAGTTTAAACGTGGCGATTGCTGGAAGTATTTTGCTTTATCATTTGAAAGGTTGACCTTTTGATTTAAAATCGACTATACTTAATTGTATACAAAATTAAAATAATATGTTTATTAAAGATAAATATAAACCGATAAAAAGACGTAAACTAAATGATTAATTGCACAGGGAAAGTAAGCGTGACTGAAACTTACTTCAATTTACATTAGTTTTTTTCACCTTTTTGGTTACTTAAAGAAATTTAAGTCGGAGTGCATCTTCGTTAACAATGCTAACAAGTGTATGCTTAGGCATAAATTTGGGTGGTACCACGGAAGGCTTTCGTCCCAGTTATTTAGGGATGAAAGTCTTTTTTTAATTTAATAAAGTAAATTTTATGATAAATAGAAAGTATGAGGTGTAAGTCATGACTCAAAATGATTCAATGACAGAATTAAGACAACAAGCTTTAGTAGACATTAACGAAGCGCAAGATGAACGTGCTTTACAAGATGTCAAAGTAAAGTATCTAGGAAAAAAAGGCTCTGTAAGTGGTTTAATGAAAAATATGAAAGATTTACCAAATGAAGAAAAGCCAGCTTATGGACAAAAAGTAAATGAGTTAAGACAAGCAATTCAAAATGAACTTGAAGAAAAACAAGAATTATTAAAAAATGAAAAGTTAAACCAACAACTTGCTGAGGAAACAATTGATGTTACATTACCTAGTCGCCAAATTAATATTGGCTCAAAACATCCATTAACTAGAACGGTTGAAGAAATTGAAGATTTATTCCTAGGATTAGGATATGAAATTGTTGATGGATACGAAGTAGAACAAGATTATTATAATTTTGAAGCTTTAAACCTTCCTAAATCACATCCAGCCCGAGATATGCAAGATAGTTTTTATATTACAGATGAGATTTTAATGCGTACGCACACGTCTCCAGTGCAAGCACGTACAATGGAAAAACGTCACGGTCAAGGACCAGTAAAAATTATTTGTCCTGGGAAAGTGTATCGACGAGATTCAGATGATGCTACACATAGTCATCAATTTACACAAATTGAAGGTTTAGTAGTAGATAAACATATCAAAATGAGTGATTTGAAAGGAACGTTAGAGTTAGTAGCTAAAAAATTATTTGGTGCTGATCGTGAAATTCGATTACGACCAAGTTATTTCCCATTCACAGAGCCATCAGTGGAAGTAGACGTCTCTTGTTTCAAATGTAAAGGTAAAGGATGTAATGTATGTAAACATACTGGATGGATTGAAATCTTAGGTGCAGGTATGGTACATCCTAATGTTCTAGAAATGGCCGGTTTTGATTCAAATGAATATTCTGGCTTTGCATTCGGTATGGGGCCAGATCGTATAGCAATGTTAAAATACGGAATCGAAGACATTCGTCATTTCTATACAAATGATGTGAGATTCCTTAATCAATTTAAAGCTGTAGAAGATAGAGGTGAAGCATAATGTTGATTTCAAATGAATGGTTAAAAGATTACGTAGATGCTGGTGTACCTGCTAAAGACTTAGCTGAGCGTATTACACGTACGGGTATTGAAGTAGCAGATATTATAGATTACTCAAAAGATATTAAAAATGTAGTAGTAGGATATGTAACATCTAAAGAAAAACATCCAGATGCAGATAAATTGAATATCTGTCAAGTTGATATAGGTGAAGAAGAACTTGTTCAAATTGTTTGTGGGGCACCTAATGTTGATGAAAATCAATATGTGATTGTGGCTAAAGTAGGTGGACGTTTACCTGGAGGTATTAAAATAAAACGTGCCAAATTACGCGGAGAACGTTCGGAAGGTATGATTTGTTCCTTACAAGAAATTGGTGTCTCAAGTAATGTTGTACCAAAAGACTATGAAAATGGAGTTTTCGTATTTCCTAGTGAAGTGACACCGGGAACTGATGCATTAGACGCATTATATCTTAATGATCAAATTATGGAATTTGATTTAACACCTAACCGTGCAGACGCTTTAAGTATGGTGGGAACTGCATATGAAGTTGCAGCATTATATCAAACTGAAATGACTAAACCAAACACAACGCTTAACGAAACTGAAACTTCAGCAACAGATGAGTTATCAGTGACAGTTGATAATCTTGAAAAAGTTCCATATTACAGTGCAAGAGTTGTTAAAAATGTGAGAATTGCACCATCACCTATCTGGATGCAAGCACGTTTAATTAAAGCTGGTATCCGTCCAATTAATAATGTAGTTGATATTTCTAACTATGTATTACTTGAATATGGTCAACCACTTCATATGTTTGATCAAGACCATATGGGTTCTAAAGATATCGTTGTACGTCAAGCGAATGAAAATGAAACAATGACAACATTAGACGATACTGAAAGAACGCTTATTGATACAGATATCGTTATCACAAATGGTAAAGAACCTATTGCATTAGCTGGTGTTATGGGTGGAGATTTTTCAGAAGTGACTGATCAAACAATGAATGTCGTAGTAGAAGGTGCGATTTTTGACCCTGTATCTATCCGTCACACATCACGTCGTTTGAATTTACGTAGTGAGTCTTCAAGTCGTTTTGAAAAAGGTATTGCAACAGAATTTGTTAATGAAGCAGTCGATAGAGCTTGTTATTTACTTGAACATTATGCTTCTGGTGAAGTATTAAAAGATAGAGTGGCACAAGGGGATTTAGGTTCACTTGTTACGCCAATTGATATTACTGCGGAAAAAGTAAATCAAACAATTGGTTTTAATTTATCAAATGATGAGATTAAAGCTATTTTCGAACAATTAGGATTTAAAACGATTCAAAATGCCGATACTTTAACAGTATATGTACCTTCACGTCGTAAAGATATTTCAATTAAGGAAGATTTAATTGAAGAAATAGCAAGAATATACGGATATGATAATATTCCTTCAACTTTACCAGTGTTTGATGATGTAACTAGTGGAAAATTGACAGATCGTCAATATAAAACGCGTACGGTAAAAGAAACACTCGAAGGTGCAGGATTAAATCAAGCCATCACATATTCACTTGTGTCTAAAGACCATGCCAAAGATTTTGCATTACAAGAACGTCCTACAATTAGTCTACTTATGCCAATGAGTGAAGCGCATTCTACATTACGTCAAAGCTTATTACCACATTTAATCGAAGCAACAACTTATAACGTAGCACGTAAAAACAAAAATGTAAGATTATATGAAATTGGACGTGTGTTCTTTGGTAACGGCAAAGATGAATTACCGGATGAAATCGAATATTTAAGTGGTATTCTAACTGGAGAATATGTAGTTAATACTTGGCAAGGTAAAAAAGAAGAGATTGATTTCTTTATTGCTAAAGGTGTAGTCGATCGAATTGCTGAAAAATTAAATTTAGATTTCACTTATAAAGCTGGCGAAATAAAAAGTCTTCATCCAGGTAGAACTGCGATTGTTTCATTAGAAGGTAAAGAGATAGGGTTTGTAGGAGAATTACATCCTCAATTAGCAGCTGAAAATGATCTTAAACGCACATATGTATTTGAATTAGACTATGATGCAATGATGCAAGTAGCTGTAGGTTACATTAATTATGAACCAATTCCAAAATTCCCTGGTGTGTCAAGAGATATCGCTATGGAAGTAAAACGTGACATGCCTTCATCAGAATTATTAGACATTATTCATGAGAATGGTGAAGACATTCTAAAAAATACACTTGTATTTGATGTGTATGAAGGTGAACACTTGGAAGAAGGTAAAAAATCAGTAGCCATTCGTTTAAATTATTTAGATACTGAAAATACACTTACAGATGAACGTGTTTCTAAAGTGCATGATAAAATTTTAGAAGCATTAAAAGCTAAAGGCGCTACAATTCGATAATAAATTAAAGAAGAGATTGGGATATACATCCTAAAAAAATAGCCAGTAAATGAGTTTATTATAAAGTCATTTACTGGTTTCATTATTTACAATACTTTGTATAGTTGGTTCGCTTTATTAGGGAATAAATTTAGTCTGTAGTCTTTAGCGTATCTTATTTTATCAAGAGTCGCACTAAAATGCTTTTTTTATGTAATTTTACATTGAAATACTTTTAAAAAATAAGGTCCTTTCGTATAATTTAATAAACTTCATTAAATTAACGAGGTACCTTATGTATAAAGATTCTAACATGACTCAACTTACTTGACCGATAGAAACTTCAGCACTTGTTCCCGCAAACGATGTGTCACGATATGTAAATAAAAGTGTTGAAACAATTCTCGATACTGAATTTGATGAATTTAGACATCATCGTATAGCATTCTAAAATGTTCTTTATTGATACTTTTTATTAACCAACGTCCATGCTTTATCACGATTTTTAAAATGTTTTTTTGAAATAGAATCTAACTTACTAATATTATATTTTTCAATAATTTGAGCAGCGATTAAATCTACTTTATGACTCGCGCCTTTTGGAATATCAAAATGCATCATTTTTGATATTGAATCCATGTGCTTAATAAAAGCATAGCGAGAAATGATACTTGCTGCTGCAATAGCAAGGGATTTAGATTCTCCCTTTGTTTCAAATTTTGTTTGATTTGGAAAAGGTAAGTCGCTTAGAGCATAACGCTTGTAGACGTTACGTTCTGCAAATTGGTCAATGACAATGTAGTCTAATGCTTTAGTATCTATCTTGTTAGTTACATTTTTTATCGCTTCATTATGAAGGACTGCTTTCATTTTTACTTGAGACCAACCTAGTGCTTGTCTTTCATTATATTTAGTATTGTTTAATGTAAGTAATGAATGAGGAATAAAGGTAATCAGTTGTTCTGCAAGTTCTATAATTTTAGTGTCTGTTAATTTTTTCGAATCATCTACGCCTAGCGTTCTTAAAATATCTATATGCTCTTTAGATACAAAAGCAGCACAAACCGTTAATGGACCAAAATAATCGCCACTTCCCGCTTCATCACTACCAATACAGTTATAATCATTATATGTTATATTATGTAAATCATCTGCCTTTGAAGATTTTGAATTAGTTACAGAATCAGTAGTACAAAATTGACGCGCTATATGTTCAGCATGTTTTCCTTGAAACATAACTTTACCAGAATTGTAAATACTAATGACAGTGTCATGATATTTGGTTCTTGCTTTCATCCCATTAGGTAAATTGGATGTACTAAAGTTAATTTGGTTCAACAGTTGCTCAATATCTTGATTAGTTAATTTATGTACTACATTTCCCATAAAATGTTTAAACCTCTCTTTTAAAATTCTAATAGATATACTTTAACATAATGAAGATAAAAACGTAGGTTTAGTGGTATAAATAAATAGTATTTTAAATCTATAATTACAAATAAGAGACGCTCATGTATAATAATAATAATCTACTTATTCACTCAACAAAACATTAGTCAAAGAAATTTAAAATATTATCAAAAGTCAGGAGTTAATACAATGGGAGAATTTAAAAATCGTATTAATGTATCGATCAATGATCAAAATTTTACGATTATCGGTGACGATGATCCTGAACACATACGTTATGTAGCACATTTAGTAGATGAACAGCTAAGATTATTAGGACGTAAATCAGCAGGATTAGATACAACAAGAAAAGCAATTTTAACTGCAGTGAATATCATGGACGAAAAAGTGAAATTGGAAGAAGAAAACGAAATATTAAAACAAATGATTTATGAATTAAAACAACAGGATAGCTAAATGACTATAGATTTAGTAATGATACTTATTATTTTGATGTATATGATAATTGGTTTTAGAAGAGGCCTTTGGCTGAATAGTCTTCATTTGTCGTCTACGCTTGTCTCACTATTCATTGCGCATCGTTTTTACCAATATATATCAAAACAAATGATTGTTTTTGTTCCATTTCCTAAAACAGTTGCTTTTGATACGCACTTCGCATTTCAATATCATGATGTACAACAACGTTTTGATACTATTGTGGCATTTTTATGTATTGCTTTTATAAGTAAGTTGCTTTTATATCTTATTATTGTAACTTTTGATAATATAGTGTCATATCATAATATTCATGTTACAAGTCGAATATTGGGAAGCTTATTAGGTAGTATTGCCAGTGTGATTGTACTGCAACTTGTTTTATATTTAGTATCTTTATATCCTAATGAATGGATTCAAGAAAGTTTAAAACACGGTTATTTAAGCCATATTATTCTATTTAAGATGCCGTTTTTATCATCTTATATACTAAATTTATAAATAAAAAAAGATAAAAGGTCAGGACTAGGTGATGGATATAAACCTCCTGGTCTCTTTTTATGGAGTGAATGTAATGACAAAGAAAGATGTAATTCAACTACTAGAAAAAATTGCTATATATATGGAATTGAATGGAGAAAATACGTTTAAAGTATCTGCTTATCGTAAAGCAGCACAAAGTCTTGAAATAGATGAACGTTCTTTAGATGAAATAAAAGATGTTACTGAATTAAAAGGAATTGGAAAAGGGGTAGGAGAGGTCATTAGCGAATATCGAGAAACAGGTACCTCATCAACTTTAAAAGAATTGCAACGTTTAGTTCCTGAAGGATTAATTCCTTTAATGAAAATTCAAGGTTTAGGTAGTAAAAAAATTGCAAAGTTGTATAAAGAGTTAAATATTACAGATAAAGAACATCTTCAAGAAGCTTGTGAAGCGGGAAAAGTTAGTGAACTAAGTGGATTTGCTAAAAAAACGGAACAAAACATACTTGAAGCAGTAAAAGCACTAGGAGCTAAAAAAGATCATTATCCTATTGATTTGATGCGACATTTAAATAAAGATATTATGACTTATCTAGAACAATTAGAAGAAGTTGAACATTATTCTGAAGCAGGTAGTTTCCGTCGTTATAAAGAAGTAAGTAAAGATTTAGACTATATTATTAGTACACGACACCCTCTTCATGTACAACAACACCTTTTAAATATTCCAAATAAAGTGAAAGAAGTCGCAGTTGGAGAAACGAAAGTGTCACTTGAATTGGAATATGATGATGAAACGATTGGTGTAGATTTTAGACTTGTTGAACCAGAAGCCTTTTATCATACCTTACAGCACTTTACAGGTTCCAAAGATCATAACATTCGCATTAGACAACTTGCTAAAGCACAAAATGAAAAAGTGAGTGAGTATGGTATCGAACAACAAGATGGAACGTTACTCCAATTCCAAAGTGAAGCTGAAATTTACCAACACTTCGGTAGACATTGGATTGCTCCAGCAATGCGTGAAGATGGCAGTGAGTTTGATCGTGATTTAAATTCAATCATTACATTAGATGATATTAAAGGTGATCTTCATATGCATACAACGTATAGTGACGGCGCTTTTTCTATACGAGAGATGATTGAAGCAAACATTAAAAAAGGCTATGAATACATGGTCATTACGGATCATTCAAAGAGTTTAAAAGTTGCGCATGGATTACAAGTTGAACGATTATTACGTCAAAATGAAGAAATAAAAAATTTGAATGAAGAATACACAGAAATAGATATTTACTCAGGTACAGAGATGGATATTTTACCTGATGGATCATTAGATTATGAGGATGATATACTATCGCAACTTGACTATGTTATTGCAGCTATTCATCAAAGTTTCAATCAATCTGAAGAAGAGATTATGAAGCGCCTAGAACATGCATGTCGTAATCCTTATGTTAGACATATTGCACATCCAACTGGTCGTATTATTGAGCGACGTGAAGGGTATCAACCTAATATAGAACAGTTGATGCAACTTGCAGAAGAAACACAAACGGTAATGGAAATTAATGCTAATCCAAAACGATTAGATTTAAATGCTGCCACTGTAAAAAAATATCCAAATATTAAATTAACAATTAATACAGATGCTCATCATGTGGATCATCTTGATTTTATGAAATATGGCGTAGCTACTGCGCAAAAAGGATTTGTAAATAAAGATAGAGTGATTAATACAATGACGCGTGACGCTTTTAAAAACTTTATTAATAATAATATTAAATTACAGAAATAGAGGGATTGTATGAGACAAAAAACATTAGACGTCTTAGAGTTTGATAAAATCAAATCATTTGTAGCTTCTGAAACGATAAGTGATTTAGGACGTGAAAAAGTGTCTAAAATGTCTCCAGCAACTGATTTTGAAACTGTAGAATTTCAAATGAATGAGACAGATGAAATATCACAAATTTATAATAAACATCGTTTACCTAGTTTAAGTGGTTTATCAAAAGTATCACCATTAATTCACCGTGCTAAAATTGGTGGAGTGCTTAATGTTACCGAATTAAATGTAATTAAGCGGTTGATACAAGTACAAAATCAATTTAAAACATTTTATAATCAACTGCTTGAAGAAGATGAAGGCGTCGTAAAGTATCCAATTTTAAATGAAAGAATGAATCAACTACCTGTACTTACTGATTTATATCAAGAAATAAATGAAAAATGTGATGCTTACGATTTATATGATAATGCAAGTTATGAATTGCAAGGTATTCGAAGCAAAATATCAAGTACGACTCAACGCATTAGACAAAATTTAGATCGTATTGTTAAAAGTCAAGCTAATCAAAAGAAACTTTCAGATGCCATTATTACAGTGCGAAATGATCGCAATGTGATACCGGTAAAAGCAGAATATCGACAAGATTTTAAAGGGATTGTGCATGATCAATCAGCTTCTGGACAAACCCTTTATATTGAACCATCTTCTATTGTTGAAATGAATAATCAAATTAGTCGATTAAGAAATGATGAAGCAGTAGAACGTGAACGTATATTAACAGAATTAACAGGTTTCGTAGCTGCCGATGATGATAATTGTTTAGTGGCAGAGTCGGTTATGGGTCAAATTGATTTCTTAACGGCTAAAGCGCGCTATGCACGATCAATTAAAGGGACAAAACCTACTTTTTATAAGGAAAGAACGGTTTATTTACCTAATGCTTATCATCCTTTATTGAATAAAGATACAGTCGTAGCAAATACAATTGAATTTATTGATGATATTGAAACGGTTATTATTACGGGACCTAACACAGGTGGTAAAACTGTCACTTTAAAAACGTTAGGACTTATCATTGTGATGGCTCAATCCGGGTTACTCATTCCTACATTAGATGGTAGTCAATTGAGTGTATTTGAAAACGTATATTGTGATATAGGTGATGAACAATCGATTGAACAATCGCTATCTACGTTTTCATCACATATGAAAAATATTGTAGAAATTTTGAAAGAAACGGATAAAAATAGTCTTGTTTTATTTGATGAATTAGGTGCTGGAACCGATCCGAGTGAAGGTGCAGCTTTAGCTATGAGTATTCTCGATCATGTGAGGGAGATTGGTTCACTAGTTATGGCAACGACACATTATCCAGAGCTTAAAGCTTATAGTTATAATCGTGAAGGCGTTATGAATGCAAGTGTTGAGTTTGATGTGAATACATTAAGTCCAACTTACAAATTATTAATGGGTGTTCCTGGACGTTCCAATGCCTTTGATATTTCTAAAAAATTAGGTTTAGGATTAAACATCATTAATAAGGCTAAAACAATGATTGGTACAGACGAACAAGAAATTAATTCAATGATAGAATCATTAGAGAAAAACTCTAAACGTGTGGATGAACAACGTATTGAGCTTGAAAAATTATTGAGAGAAGCACGAACGACGCATGATGATTTGGAACGTCAGTATCAACAATATAAAAATTATGAACAAAAATTAATGGATGAAGCTAAAGATAAAGCAAATCAGCGCATTAAATCAGCTACAAAAGAAGCAGATGACATTCTAAAAGATTTAAGAGAAATGCGAGATAAAAAAGGGGCCGACGTAAAAGAACATGAATTAATAGATAAGAAAAAACATTTAGAAGATCAATATGAAGCTAAATCCTTAAAACAAGATGTAAAAAAACAAAAATGGGATGATATTCATGCTGGCGATGAAGTTAAAGTATTATCTTATGGCCAAAAAGGCGAAGTATTAGAATTAAGCGGAGAAAATGAAGCTGTAGTTCAAATGGGTATTATCAAAATGAAATTACCTATTGAAGATTTAGAAAAAACGAAAAAGAAAAAAGAAAAACCAACGAAAATGGTGACACGCCAAAATCGTCAAACTATTAAAACAGAATTAGACTTAAGAGGCTATCGTTATGCAGAAGCGGTTGGAGCTTTAGATCAATATATTGACCAAGCTGTATTAAGTAACTATGAACAGGTTTATATTATTCATGGTAAAGGTACAGGTGCACTTCAAAAAGCAGTTCAAAATCATTTAAAAAAACATAAAAGTGTTCAA
>OAWQ01000284.1_pt1 | contig 12377 bp, 7 predicted proteins | sample 1476961 | NCBI WGS metagenome assembly OAWQ01 (sample SAMEA2580247, study PRJEB22360) | human gut metagenome | biome: human gut; feature: human-associated habitat; material: faeces | place: Denmark | collected 2008/2010
AGCGCACGCAGGCCCGCCGTCTGCGAGGGCGAGAAGATGAAGCCCACCGCCACGTACATCACCAGCATGGCCGCGAACACCGCCGGCACGGACAGCTGCGGCGCAACCGCCACCAACGCGATGAAGCCGACGGCGATGCCGCCGAAGCCCAGAGGCAGCAAAGGCCATTCGCCTCGTTTGTCCATGATGCGGCCGCCCAGCAGCGTGGCGCCCGCGTTCGCCAGCACGGGAACGAGGATCACCAGACCAGCGGCGAAGGCGGTCATGCCCGCCGCGCCTTCGAAGTACAGCGGCAGCAGCACGCTCATCGAGAACATGCTCATCATCGCGATGGTCACCAGAATGATCGCCGGCCAGAACGCGCGATTCTTCATCGGCGCCAAATCGATGAGCGGATGCGCGCATCGCAGCTGGCGCACCACGAACACTGCAACCATGGCCGCCGCCAGCACAAGGGCGGCGACAGCCAGAACACCGTCGGTGGTCAGCTGCGTCAAACCGAACGACAACACGGTCAGCGCCACGGCGGAAAGGACCACCGACAGCACGTCGAGATGCGCTTCGTGCGTTTCGAGGTTCTTCATGTAGAAGAAGCCGAGCACGGTCAGCACCGCCATCGCCACGATGGGCACGACGAAAATGCTGTGCCATCCGAACGCCGTCACCAGCGCGCCGCACACCACCGGGGCGAACGCGGGGCCGAACGTGATCATGCAGCCGCCGACGGACAGGTACGTGCCCAGCTTGTTCTTCGGCGTGACCACGAGGATGGTGTTCATCATAAGCGGGATGAAGATGCCCGTGCCCACCGCCTGCACGAGGCGCGCGACCAGCAGCAGCTCGAAGCTGGGAGCGACGAGCCCCATCGCGGAGCCGACGATGCTCAAGCCGGCCGCGCCGAAGAACAGCGTGCGCACATGGAAGCGCCGATAGAGAAACGCCATGCACGTGACCACGACGGTGGCCACGATCATATAGCCGGTGACCAGCCACTGAGCCGTCACGGAGTCGACGCCGTACTCCGCCATGATGGACACGAGCGCCATGTTGACGAGGTTCTCGTTGAACCCCGCAATGAACGCGCTGCCGTACAAGACGGACAGCAGCAGCACAAGAGGTTTCCCTTGCATAAAGGAATCGTCCTTTCGTCTTCGGTTGTCTTGATTGGCCCCATCGAACCTACCAGCGCAGAAGGCGCCTTTCGGGGAAACGAGACACGCCGGGCGCGCTGAAGCGCGCCGCGGCATCTTCGATTCTAGCGAATCTCAAGCATTCTCGTAAGTGTTGTTTTCATGATCGCGCAAGCAAGCGAGCCGAAGCGGCCGCAGACAGAGAGCCGGCAGCACCCGTCACTCGGCCAACTCGCAGCGAACGGTCTTCATCCCAGACCAGAATCGCGAGCAGGAGCGCTTGCCGTCCATCTTGACCGAAAACAGCGCCGAATCCGCTTTCTGATATAAGTCGTCGAACGAGAAGCCCTCCTGCGGAACCAGCACGTAACCGGCCGACGCCGAGAACAGGAACGTTCGACCGTCCTCAACGCGTTCGACCTCCATGGCACGCAGCGCAGAGGCGATCCTATCCTCCAACGCTCCCTCGTCCACGTCCTCGCACCACACCAGGAACTCGTCCCCACCCATACGGCAGACGACGTCGCCAGGGAACGACTCCTTCAGAGCCTCGGCCACATGCACGATAACCTGATCGCCGTACGCGTGCCCGAACACGTCGTTGGCCAGCTTGAAGGAGTCCAGATCCAACATGATCAGCGCACACGAAGCATCGCCCAGCTCGCCCGCCTCGACCGCGCGTAGGCGCTCCTCTATCTTCGGGATGGCCGCCTGGCGGTTATGCAACCCGGTCAACGCATCGGTCTTCGCCATCTTGAGCAGCTGGAAGCTCTTTTTTCGCAGCTGCCGCAACGCCTCGGAGTTCGCTTTGTTCTGCAAGGATTCGTTTCTGCGATCGGTCATGTCAAGGTAGTATCCCACCGCACGGACAGGCCGATCCTGCTCGTCGCGCACCGTCTCGCACGAGACTTCGATCCACAAGGGCGCCTCGCCTTCGAACGTGAACGGGATCTCAAACACCGAGCGCTGTCGATCGCGAGCAGTGCGCACGCCCCGAAACGAGTCCCTGAACGCCTGCTGGTAGTCGGGCGGCACGAAGCGGAACTCCATAGTCTCGGGGTCGAACCCGTCCACGACCAGCATATCGTCCTCGAAGCGGCTCAGACCTGCGAATATACGATCCATAAGCTCGCTGCGCGAGAGCACCAAGCGATTGCTGTTGATGTCCCAGTCCCAGCTTTGGACGCCGGCTTGATCCAGAACCCCCTCCAGCTTTCGCTTGGTGAGCCACAGCTCCTGTTGCTGGTTCTTCATAGAAGACACATCGGTGACCAAACACAACGCCATACGCTCAAAGGACTCGAGGCCCACGCGGCGAGCCTCAATGTGCATCCAGACGTTCTCGCGCCCGGGAAAGCGCGGTCGATCCACAATCGCCAAGCTCTCGCCTCGATCGATCTTGTCGACAATCTCGTCGACCAGGCGCCCGCCCCCGTCTCCGCTCGGAAGGTACAGCTGGCCGCGAATGATATCCTCGTACTGCTCGGGCGAGAGCCCGTACTTCTTCGACGCACCGCACGCCACCACGTTCACGCGGACGTCCTCTTTGTCGGACCATGACAGCAGCACGATGTCGCTCGAGGTGTGCTCGATCAGCATGCTCATCATGTCGCGCAGCTCCACGGTTTCCGTCACGTCCACTACGACGCCCTGCAGGAACGAGGTGTCATCGTATTCCAAGAAACGGCTCTGGTCGATCACCCAGCGCCAGCCGTCCTTGGCTCTCATGCGGTACTCCAACGGATCCGACCCCGCAGTGCCCTCCCTGAGCGCGGTCACGCCTTTGGCCACGCTGTCGCGGTCGTCCGGGTGCACCATGAGCATGTACTTGTCGTCGAACAGCTCCTTTATCTCTTCGCGCGTGTAGCCGAACATGTCCAGAAAGCGGTCGCTCATGTACAGGAAATCGCACCCGGGAGCGTCGAGGCAGCGATGATAGCCACCGGGCATATCTTCATTCAGGAATGCAAGCTCTTCGTTTTGACTGATCAACAATTTGTTTCGCTCGGCAAGCTGCTGTTGCACTGCCATGACTTCGGTGATGTCGGTGCAAGCGCTCACGATGGCAAGCCTGCCGTCTTCCGCTTCGACCACCCGGCCTTTGTCGAGCGTCCAGAACCACGTCCCGTCCTTGCGAGCCATGCGGTACGTGGTAGTGTACTCGAGCCCCACGTAATACTCGGGCCCGATGTCGAGCGCAACCGAGGCCAGATCGTCCGGATGTATGGTGTTTCCCACGCGCCAATCGATGCCCGCAGCCAGTTCCTCGTACGTGTCGTAACCCAGAAGCTCCACCATAGCAGCGTTGGCGAAGTACAGCGGGAACTCTGGCTCGCAGTATCCTCCGATCATGCCTCCGGGCGAAAGCTCGGCGGAAAGCGCCAGGGCGGTTCGCCGGTTCTCTTCCCCCAACGCTACGAGCAGCGGATCGCGCGGGGAAGCATCCGTGGCAGCCGATAACGCTCGACGAGAGGACTCCAGCTGACGCGCCTGCTGCCGCTCGCGAGTCACATCCCTCAGCGAACCCAGATACAGGTAGTGGCCTTCGTGCTCGCGCAGGAACAGCAGATGGACGAGCAGGTGAGCGGTCGACCCGTCCGGGCGCATACGACGCACTACGACGACCGCGCCATTCGGGACGTTCTCGCGAGCTTGCTCGAACGCTTCCATGACCTCGTCCCAATCCGACTCGAACGCTCGACGCGCGAACGTGGAACGCAGCTCGTGCAGGTCAACGGCGTTAACCCCGTTCAGCTGACAGTAATGCTCGTTGGCGCTCAGAAGCTCCACTTCGCCATCGTACAGATCGTACAGCACCAAGGGACCCAGGATATCGTCGAGCATGGCATCGCTGAGCACCCTGCTCTCTATCAGGTCGCGAATACGGAACCTCTCGATGGAGTCCGCATGGATGCCGCGGAAATCAACCTTCGTCCGATTCGCAATCAAAGGCTCGAACTCCGCCTTCGGCATGGGCTTGTAGAAGAAGTACCCTTGCCCGTACAGGCACCCCATCTTCACCAGCAATTGCCGTTGGGATTCGGTTTCCACCCCCTCCGCGATCACGCGGATGTCCAGCAAGTTCGCCATACCGATGATGGCTTCCAGAATGCTACGGGCTTTGCGGCTTTGCGCGTCTATCGCGTCCAGCAGCTTCATGTCCAGTTTCAAGACGTCGACGTTCACGTCCTTCAGCATGCCAAGCGACGAATACCCGCTGCCAAAATCGTCCATATGAACGGAGATGCCCAGGTCATGGAAACCCTCGACGATGTCCACGATCAGCTCGCAATCCTCGACGTACGCGCTTTCGGTGATTTCGACGGCGAGCAGACGAGGGGGAATATCATACTTTTCGATCAATCCCTCGAACGTGCCCAAAACATCGAGCGCATACAGGTCGCGGCGCGACACGTTCACGGAAATGGGCACGGGCGCCTGGCCGGCGTCCACCCACGCGCGCAGAGCGCGGAACACTTCCTCCCAAATATGCAGATCGAGCGCGGTTATCAGCCCATTTCGCTCCAGCATGGGGATAAACTGGATCGGCGGGATGAGCCCGCGCTCAGGGTGCATCCAGCGAACCAGAGCCTCGAGGCCCACGATCTTGCCCGTGTCGAGGTTGCATTTCGGCTGAGCGTAGAACGTGATCTCGCCCTTCTCCAAAGCCTGCTGCACTTCGAGCAAAAGCGAATGGTCGTCCTTGATCTCTCTGAGCATACCATCGTCGTACCATCGGAAACGCTGAGCGTAATTCCCCTTGACCGAGGCCAAAGCCAGCAACGCGCGATCGTACATGATGCCGACGGGCAGGGACCGATCGTCAATGCGGAACAGCCCGAACGCGGGAAGAAAGCCCATGCCTTTGCCGTGATGAAGCGCGCTTTGAGTAATGCGGGCTCGCAGAGTCTCGATCATGCCCTCGTCGCAAGGTAGCAGCATGCAGAAGTCGTCACCGCTCAGATAGCCTGAAACGCCGCCGCTCTCGGCTGCAGCCTCGCCGAGCAGCCTCCCCACCTCTTCCAGAAACAAATCTCCGGCCTCTTCGCCGTACCATTCGTTGAACAGCTTGAAATGTTCGATGTCAACGGCCATCAGGCAATACGAGCGCTCCGGATATGCTTGGATCGCAGTGGAGACCGCCGAGAAAAACGCTTCGCGCGTATACAGGCCCGTCAGGGCATCGAAAGGCTTCGGATCGGCCGCGCCCAAATCAGGCCGATCGATGACACGGCTCAGGAAAATGTGGCACGCGCCCGAGCCAGGCCAGTCTATGTCGCTCACCTCTGTCTCTATCCAACTCCGGATGCGCTGGTTGTAGACCCGGCTCTTGCTGGCGTGGTCAAGAATCAGCGGGCAATCCGGACAAGAGGCGGGCTCGCCGCGCAAGGCCTGATAGCAAAGCATGCCCGTTTCAAGATGAGGAAACGCAACCTCCATCTTCTTGTTGAAGTAGACGACGCGGCATTCACTGTCTATCACGTAGGCAAGAGTTTCGACTTCACCGAACATCGCCTCCATGAGCATACCACTTTCATCCGGGAAGATCGCACGGGCAAGCACCGACGACAATTCCTAGCCGTTAGGGAAAAGTAACTTCAAAAGTAACTTCAATTGTACGACAAGTTTACGTATAGATAACAGTTTCGTCCGAGAATATCTCAACGAACGACTACGCCATCAGACAACGCGCCCTACAGCCGCGCACCCGTCCTCGCGAACGCCTCGTCGGCCAGCGTCGACCCTTCCACGCCGCACACCGCTCCGGCCACGCGGTTCGCCAACGCCAGCGCGTCTTCCCATGAGCGTCCAGCCGCGCGCGCCGCGGTCAGCGCGCCCAGATGCGCATCGCCCGCGCCGACGGTGTCCACCACATCCACAAGCCCGGCAGAAATCACCGCATGCCGCCCATCGACGAACAGATGCGCGCCGTCCTTGCCCGCCGTGATCACCACTGCGTTGCCGCACTCCTCGACGATGGCGGGTGGCCCCCCCGCCTCTTCAAGCGTGCCGCTCCCGGTATACGCAAGCGCCTCTTGGTCGTTCAGGTGCCATACCGGATGCAACGCGTTGATGCGCGCCGTCTTCTGCGCGCCTACGCCGCAGACGCGCGGACCGGGCGCATAATACAGCTCTATAGAGGGATGATCCTCGAAGAACGAGATGATGGCGTCGCCGCCCGGCCCTTCCACCTCGTAGCCGCTCGCGAACCCGCAACCGAAGCGCGCGGCCTCGACACGGTCGAACCATGCGCGCACGAAATGGCGCTCGATGCCCGGCAGCGTGACCATCGTGCGCTCGCCGCCCGGCTCCACGAAGCACATGCAGCCGCCGCTGTCGCGATCATCGAACCGCGGCGCCTCGAGCCCGCGCTCGCGCAGCTCGCGTTCCACGAACCCGGCGAAGATGCCGCACCCCACCGGCGCGAACAGCTCGTACGGAGCACCCAGCTGCCGCAGCACGTTCGCCGCGTTGAACGCGCAACCGCCCACGACCGCGCGCGACTCCTCCACCACGATCCCCTCGCCCGATCGGGGCAGGCGCGGAACCTGGCACAGCATGTCCACCATGATGGCTCCGACGGCCAGCACGGCCTTTCCTTCGCCCATCGTCATCTCCTTCTCATTCGGCTTGCGCACCATCATCGCCCGAAAAACACGGAAATCGAAGCTGAGGCGTGTTTTTCGGGCGATGATGCGTTGCGGGGAACGAAAACGCGAACGGCCGCGGCAAATAAGCCGCGGCCGTCCCTTCAATCAACGAATGCGTCCTTACACTTCCAGGTTCTTGAACGCCTCGGGCACTTCCTTGTAACCCTTGGATTTCACCGCGCCGATGATCAGGCCGATGACCAGCCAGGTGACGCCCACGGCATACGTGGCCCACTCGAAGCCGGTGAACACGTAGCCCAAAATGGCTATGCCGATGAACGGGCAGATGAGGTACATCAGGATGTCCTTGAACGACGCGCGCTTCTTTTCCTTCACGAAGAAGAACCAGAACACGGCGAAGTTCAGCAGGATGAACGACGACAGGGCGCCGAAGTTCACGAAGCCCGCCAGCGTACCCATGTTGTCCTGCAGCGGAAGCGCCAGGCACAGCGTGATCGCGCCCAAGAAGATGGAGGCGAACCACGGCGTCTGGAACTTCGGATGCACCTTGCCGAACACGCGCGGGATCACGCCGTCGCGGCCCATGCTGTACAGCAGGCGCGAGGATGCCATCTGCGCGTTGATGATGTTGGCGATGCCCACCGCGACGATGTTGACCAGCAACATGATCTTGTAGAACACCGGCCCGCCCACTAGGTAGACGGAATCGAAGAAGCCCATGTCGGGATCGGTGGCCGCCCAATCGGGCTGCACGATGGCGGCGATGTAGGTCTGCGCCACGAACACGACGATGATGATGGACAGTGCGATGATGATGCCCTTGCCGATGTTCTTCTCAGGCTCGTGCGTTTCCTCGGCCAGCGTGGACATGCCGTCGAAGCCCAGGAACGAAAGCGCCGCGATGGAGATGCCCGCCGCCACGAAGTGCGCGTCCACCTGACCCGGCTGGTAGATCGGGTCGAGGACGAAGCCGCCCGCGCCGCCGCCGCCCAACACGAAGTTGGTGCCAAGAGCGATGAACGCGACCACGGCCACAATCTCGACGATGAAGATGACCCAGTCAACGCCGCGGCTCATCTGAATGCCGCGAATGTTGACGAACGTGTTGAACGCGATGAACGCCACAGCCCACAGCCAGGCCGGGCTGCCCGGCACCAGCGCCACGCCCCAGTTCATCACCATGACGATGAGCAAGGAGGGAACCAGCACGTAGTCGAGCAGGATCAGCCAGCCCGCCATGAAGCCCACGTGCGGGTTGATGCCGCGCTGCACGTAGGAGTACACCGAACCCGCAATGGGGAACCGCTTGCTCATGCGCATGTAGCTCATAGCCGTGAACAGAATGGCCACGAAGCCGATGATGTACACCAGCGGCGTCATGCCGTGGCTGTTCTGCTGGATGGTGCCGAAAATGGACTGCGGCGCGATAATCACCATGAACAGGACGCCGTACAATACCACGTCCCATAGTCCCATACCTCTTCGCAGTTCCTGCTTGTAGCCGAACTGCTCGATGTTCTCTCCGGACGCCTTCGCCGGAGAACCGTCTTGCTGAGCCATCGTGTGTCCCCTTGTTCGAACCTATACCGTCTGCACCGCTATGCTGCTTTATCGCAGCAAAGCGATCTAGCGATATTATCGCGCGTCGAGGACGAGAGCGCCATCATTAGTTCGAGGAGGGCAACACTTTTTTCCCGACCTTTCCGGTTCGGCAAAACAAAAAACCGGCAACGACGGCCGAAGCCGCGTCGCCGGCCCTTCACGGCAAGCCCTTAGCCTTCGTACGATTCTTTGAGAGCCTTGAACGCGGGCATGCTGCGCTCGATGCCCTCGCGCGAGACGCAGTAGCTCACGCGCACCCAGCCGCCGACGCCGAAGCTGTCAGATGGAACCAGCAGCAGCTCATGAGCCTTCGCGCGATCGCTGAACGCCTGCGCGTCGTCCTCGAGCGCGCGCACCCACAGGTAGAACGCGCCCTGCGGTTCCACGAACTCGTATCCCAACTCGCCGAGGCCCGTCGTCAGCAGCTCGCGGTTGGCCGCGTAGGCCGCCACGTCGGGTATCAGCGACGCGCTGGAACAGCACGGGCGCGCAGATGAAGCCCAACGCGCGGCCCGCGCCGGCCACCGCCGTGGACACTTCGCGCGCGTCGTCCATCAGGTCGGACACGTACAGATACCCGATGCGCTCGCCCGGCAGCGACAGCGACTTCGAGTACGAGTAGCACACGATGGTGCGCGGCCACACGCACGGCACGTAGGGAACCTCGGCGCCGTACGTGATCTCGCGGTACGGCTCGTCGCTGATAACGTACAGCTTGCGGCCGAGCTCTTCTTCCTTGCGGGCAAGCAGCGCGGCGAACGCCTCCAGGTTCTCGCGCGAGTACACGGCGCCCACCGGGTTGTTCGGCGAGTTGAGGATGATAGCGGCCGTCTTCGGCCCGATAGCCTGCGCAAGCGCGTCGATATCCAGCTGGAAGTCGGGCACATGTGCCGGCACCTCCACGCACGTGCATCCCGCCGTGCCGATCCACACCTTGTACTCGGGAAAGAACGGGGCGATGATGATGACCTCGTCGCCAGGCTCGGTGACGGCCGAGATGGAGATGGCCAAGCCTGCGGCGGCACCTGCCGTGAGGTACACCTGCTCGGGCTGGGCGGGCACGTCGTAGCGACGGCGAATATGGTCGGCCACGGCCTGGCGCACGCGCGGATCGCCCGCTGCCGGCGTGTAGCCGTGCAAGGCGCTAGGCTCCTCGTCCATGAGCTCGAGCACCGCCTGCTTCACGGCATCGGGCGCCGGCACGCTAGGGTTGCCGATGCTGAAGTCGAACACGTTCTCGGCGCCGATTTCCGCCTTGCGCACCATGCCGTACGCGAACAACTCGCGAATCGCGCTCGGCTCGGCTCCCAAGCCGTACATTCTCTCGTTCACCATATGCACCACGTCCTCGTCTTGTCGCCCGGCTCCGCCGTTGATTTCGATGAGGAACAGAGTAGCACAACCGCTCGCGCTCGTGGATCGCCCGCAGGGAAACGGCAATTGATGACGATTTGGTGACATATCCCCTTCGGAAAAAGAAACCTCGGATAATGAACAACGTTCATATTTGACCATACGGACCAGGGAGGATCCTTATGAAGAAACTGATCAACACCGCGCTCGTATACCTTATCGCCGGGGCGGCGGCAGGCGTATTCTTCCGCGAGTTCACGAACTTCGCGCAGTTCACCGGGCAGACCACACTGGGACTTATGCACCCGCACCTGCTGGTGCTCGGGTTCGCGGTATTCCTGATCGCCACGCTGTTCGCTTTGCAGGACGACTTCACCGGCGACAAGCTGTTCAAGCCGTTCTACATCGTGTACAACGTAGGCCTGGTCGTCACCGTGTGCATGATGCTGGTGCGCGGCGTCGTGGAAGTCACCGGAGCACCGCTTGCGATGCCCGACGCCGCCATCTCGGGCATCGCCGGCATCGGCCACATCCTCATCGGCGTGGGCCTCGTGCTGCTCACCGTGATGTTCAAGCGCGTGGTGAACCGCAAGCTGGCAACGCGCGCCTAAGGGCGCGCCTCCGCGACCGCCCCCCGCGAAGCCCTCCGACCAGATGTTGGAGGGCTTCGTCGTTTTGGCGCCAAGCAAGGACGCCGCGCTTTCGCAGGATCGCAGCCGACCGGCGCACGTTCCGGAAACCGGCAGCGCGCCGAAGCCGCACGCCCGATCCGCGGGCACGCGCGGGAAATGCCGCCCGGCAGCGCGTCGAAGCCGCGTCGCTTCTCAGCCGGCCTCTTCCAGCTTGCGCATAAGTTCGGCGCGGTTGTGGACATCGCACTTCTCGTAAATATGGCGCACGTGGGTTTTCACCGTTGCCGGCGAGATGACGAACTTCTCCTGGATGTACTTCGAGCCATGTCCCGTCACCCACAGAGCGAACACCTCCTTCTCGCGCGGCGATAGCTGATACGCTTTCGCCAGCGCTTCGATGCGCGCCCCAACGTCCGCGGCGACAGGAACAAGGCTCGCATCCGCCGGCTCAACCGCAGAGCCCGCAACCCCCGAGCCAGACGAAACCGGCTCGTCGGCATGCGAACGCCCGTCCCCACCGGAAAGTCGCTCCAACTCGGCCGGCGTCGGGCTCTCAAATGCGAACGTGGTGTCGCGGTCGGCGAACGCGAAGCCCGTCGAAGCCACCAGCACGAACACGGCCACGACCGCAAACAGCAGCATATCGTCGATCAACGCGAACGCAGCCACCTCGCCGACTACTATTCCCACATGCACGGCCAAACGGCCCACCGCGAACACCAGCAGCGCAGCAAAATGGGTCGTGCGCGCGATCTCGACCAGCAGCGCCCAGGTGAGCACTTCGAACAACACCGAGCTGAGCGATGCCATGAAGAACACCATCGTCATGTTGTCGTGCCCCACCAGCGCGATCAACACGAACGCCAACGCCCATACCGACATGGCAATACGGTACAGCACGCCGAGGTTGAGGCTCGTGCGCGACACCAAAGCGCCGTATACGAAGAACACGAACGCTGCCAGCGCAATGGGCCGTTTGCCACGCGCGCGCCCGGGCGATGCGCCCCCGCCATAAGCGCAGGATTCGAGAACACGCTCGGCGCAACCGAGCCGAAATACACCCGCAACCCGCCATACGCGAACAACGCCGCGATCAGCCCCGCCAGCACGCGCCACGACAACGCCGTACGAACCAGATCGCGTATCTCGCCCCGCGCGCGACGGCGCGTTTCGGCATCCGGCACGCGCTCGGCCTTCCAATCACGCAGGCTGGCCGTTGCGGCAACCGCCGCAGCCAAGGGCAACAGCGACACCGCCACCGGTGCCAGCGTCGGACCAAGCAGCATGATCGCCCCGTGCAGCAAGGCCGCACCCAGAAACGTCATGGATGTGAACAGCACAGCGCGCCGGGCATCGAGATCGCGGTATATCACGCCCCATGCCAAGACGATGGGCGTGCAGGCGAATCCCGTGGCAAACGCACCCACGCCCATGACCGCAGGCAAAGCAGAAAACGCGGGAAGCGCGTACAGGCAGGTTCCGGCAAGCGCCGTCACGCCGCACGCCAGCAGCACAGACCGAACGCGCCCGGCCGCCCACCCCATCACCGAGCGCCAATTTAACGCGCACGCCGCAAACATCACCATGGCGGTGGCCGACGACACGATGTGCACCATCGAGATAGCCCGTCCGTCTCCTCCCACGATATCAAGAGAATTGAACGACAAGAACACCCAGGCGTAGTAGAAACTCAGACCGACGTAGCGCAAAGTGAACCCGCGATCCGTCGACGAGAACGTAGCCTTCACCGACCCTCCTCCCTCCAGGCGACCACTTGCCCCTCGCACGTCCATGAAAACTTCCGTCATTGTACCGGACTTTTTCACCCGGAGCGCGAACGCACGCCAGCATCAACCCTTTGGGACGATATCAACCCACCTCCTTCGGAATCAACCCTTTGGGTCGGCGGCAAACCACGCGCTGCGACGTATCGTCATGCCAGCGTCACATGAGGGATGACGCGAGAACACTTCGAACAGGGAGGACGACATGACCATGTCACGCAATGAACGAGGGCTGTCCCGCCGCGCGTTTCTAGGCTTGGGCGC
>OAWQ01000286.1_pt1 | contig 11933 bp, 6 predicted proteins | sample 1476961 | NCBI WGS metagenome assembly OAWQ01 (sample SAMEA2580247, study PRJEB22360) | human gut metagenome | biome: human gut; feature: human-associated habitat; material: faeces | place: Denmark | collected 2008/2010
TTCGCGAGCAGCGTGCGCATGGCCGCCGTGCCCACCATCGGCGTGTGGGAGAACCGCGTGGTGTACATCGGGTTCGGCGACGTGCCCACGGGCGATGGGTCGAGCCCGCTCAATATCGGAAACATCCTGGACGGCCAGGGCGAGGCGGGACTTTCCTGGCTGCTGGAAGAAAAAGGCGCCACGCCTGCTCAGAAAGCCATCATCATGAAGTACTTCAGCACCTCGGGGCCGAACAAGGGCGACTTCACGTCGTTCATCGTAGAGCTGCGCAGCGACGCGTCCGAAACCGGGCAGTACGAAAACAACGCCACGCTCACCTACGGCGACAGCGGGTCGGAAGCGGCGCCCGGAAGCGCGCATTTCACCGTGATCTCGGGCGGCGTGGAGGTGAAGGACGGCAAGGCCGTGCTGAAGAAGGTGGACGCGGGCAATCCGGATGCCACGCTGCCGGGCGCCGTGTTCAGGCTAGAGAAGATGCAGCCTGACAACACCTGGGCGACGGTTGCGGGTTCCGAGCAGCTGACTACGGATGGAAGCGGGCTGATCACGGTGACGGGGTTGCTGTTGGGCCAGTACCGTTTCGTGGAGATCGTGCCGCCGGTCGGGTATGAGATGACGAGCGAGTCGGTTGAATTCGCCATCACGTCGACCACGCCGAACCATACCGCGAACGTTACGGCCGAGAACAGAAGGGCCCCCGTGCTGGGCAAGGTCGTGCTGACGAAGGTGGACGCGGACGCGCCGGGTACGGTGCTGCCCGGCGCCGTGTTCAAGCTGGAAGAGCAGGCGGCGGACGGGTCGTGGGTCGAAGTGCCGGGATACGAGTCGCTTGTCACCGATGGCAGCGGCCTGATCGAGGTGGAGCGTCTCGCGATGGGGACGTACCGCTTCGTGGAGGTTTCGGCTCCCGAGGGCTACGAGCTGGAGACGGTGCCGGTGGAGTTCACGCTGGCCGAGGACGCGCCCGGGTTGGAGGTGGCCGTGACGGCCACGAACACCAAGAGCCCGGTGTTCGGGAAGGCGGTGCTGCAGAAGGTTGACGCCGAGGATCCCGATGCCGTGCTGCCGGGCGCGACGTTCAAGCTGGAGCAGCGGCTCGCCGACGATTCCTGGGAGATCGTGCCGGGCCACGATGCGCTTGTCACCGACGCCGGCGGCCTGATCGAGGTGGCCGACTTGGCGGTGGGCAGCTACCGCTTCGTGGAAACCGCGGCCCCCGAAGGCTACGTGCTGGACGACACGCCTCGCGAGTTCGCCATCGACGCCGCCGCGTCGGCGCCCATCGTCGTGAATCTCACGGCTGCGAACGCCAAGGAGCCGTCCGCGCCGCTGGGCAAGGTCGTGCTGACGAAGGTGGATGCCGATTCGCCGACGACGGTGCTCCCGGGCGCCGTGTTCAAGCTGGAGGCGCAGACGGCCGACGGAAGCTGGGAGCCCGTGCCGGGTTCCGAACGCCTGACCACGGATGCCGACGGCCTGATCGAGGTAGCCGATCTGCCGATGGGCGCGTACCGCTTCGTGGAGGTTTCGGCTCCCGAGGGCTACGAGCTGGGGACGGTGCCGGTGGAGTTCACGCTGGCCGAGGACGCGCCCGGGTTGGAGGTAGCCGTGACGGCTACGAACGTGAAGACTCCTGTGCTGGGCGGCGCGCTGCTCACGAAGGTGGATGCCGACGATGCGACGACGGTGCTTGCCGGAGCGGTGTTCAAGTTGGAGCAGCATCTGTCCGACGGGACGTGGGCCGTGGTCGACGGCTTCGACGCGCTTGCCACGAACGATGAGGGAATCATCGAGGTGCATGATTTGCCGGTGGGAAGCTACCGCTTCGTGGAGACGGCCGCCCCCGAAGGCTACGTGTTGGACGAGACGCCGGTTGAGTTCGGAGTGGAAGTGGGCCAGCCCGAGCAGGTCGAACTCACTATGGAGAACGCTCCGGTGCCGCCCGACCCGGTTGACCCGGTGGATCCCAACGATCCCACCGACCCGACCGACCCGGCGAAACCCGTCGACCCTGCCGCGCCGGGCACTCCGTCGACCTCGCAACCGTCGACTCCGAATGCCCCGGGCAAGACGTTCTCTGCATCGTCGATCGCCCGCACCGGCGACGCTGTTCCGCTCGCCGTTCTGGGCGCGCTGGGCTCGGTTGCGATAGGTGCGCTCGCCACGGCGCTTTTGGTTGCGCGGCGGCGCGCGGGTCGTCGCTAGCCGTTGTTGGAGTAGTTGTCGGCGTTCTCCTTGAGCTTCGCCAGCACCGCGACGAACGTGTCGAGATCCGCCTGGTCGATGCCCTCGATCAGGCGGTCCGCCGCGTCGACGGTAACCGGCTGAGCGGTTGCGACCAGCTCGTGCGCCTTCTCCGTCACCGAGATCGCATGCGCGCGGCGGTCGGACTTGTGCTGGTTGCGCACCACGAGACCCTTGCGCTCGAGCGTGTCGAGGTAGCGGGTGATGGTGGCCTGCTCCTTGCGCGTGCGTTCCGCCAGTTGCTTCTGCGAGAGTTCGCCCGCGCTGTCCAGCTGGTTGATGAGGTTCCATTGGCCCGGCGTGATCTCGTAGGGCTTGAGCGCGGTTTCCAGCGACTTGGCGATGGCGCGCTGCGCGTCGTACACGAGGAATCCGATGAGGCTGTTATGCTGGTTGATCATGCTTGACCTGCTTCTGGAATGCCGCGCGAAGGTGGGGAGGGGCGTGCGGGCGGTCCGCACGCTGCGTTGGCCACGCTGAACGGCGATAGGGACTATAAAGTACCTGCTCAATTAATCACAATTGACCGGAACCCGTCAACTTCTTTGCGTCTCGCGCGTCCAAAAACCACGCCGCCGGTATCTAAGACCGCACTCGCGCTGCCTCTGCTGGTGCTGCTCGCGTCTGCATGTCGTTGACGCCGTCATTGACGCCTGCGATCAACGGCGATGGTTGCGCGCAAGCAATCTCGCACGCTGCAGGGCCGTTTTGCACAAAAAGCCGCGACGTGCGACACCTTGTCGGTTGCCGCATTTCGCGCAGTTTTGGTTGCTTTGGAAAACGCCTGATCGATATTGTAGCGATCTGAGGAGTATTGAAGGCTTCGTCGGCAGGACGGTTGGAAAGCTCTTTTCGAGGCTTCCAGGCGTCGCACGTCGCGGCTTTTTGTGCAGAAACGGCCGGATCGCGTGCATCGGCTCAAATCGGGCGATCCTTATAGCCCAAAGTCCTGCTCGACTGCTGCCGAATTCGACAACAGGCCTCTGACCGTTACGCTACGCACGTGGTTTTGTTGCGAACGGCTAAGCATCGTAAGATGCGTTGGATAGCTCGATGATCTCCTGCTTGCTGTGAACTTCAAGGGTGGCGTAGATTTTCTTCGCGTGGGTGCGCACGGTGTTTTCAGAAACGTACAGCTTCTTGGCGATAGTGGGGATGTCGTAACCGTGCGCAAGAAGCGCGAACACCTCTGCCTGCCGCTTGGACAAGCCATGCGTTTCGGCAATTCTCCGGCAGTTCTCATCGATGAGGTCTATCGGAGTCGAAACTTCGACGGGAGTTTCGGTCGCAATTGCTTCCTGCGGCGCGCAAGTCTTGTCGGCATTGCTGGAAGAGGCTTCTCGCGGCGCCCGTGTGACGAAGAACATAACGATGGAGCATCCGTACAGCAGCGCAACGACCGCTATCGTAACCGTTGCCTCCTGCAGCAGCCCTTGTTCGCGGACGGCTTCCATGGCGAAGTTGCCCAGCCAGTTCGCGCAGTAAAACAGACCCGCGAACAGGCCGTACACGCTGGTTAATCCCAAATTTTGCTTCGAGCTCACTTCGATGCTATCAATCATCACTATCATCGAGAACACGACGAATGCGATCCCGCTGACGTATGGGACGATGATGCGCAGCGGCGGTTCCAGCACAAGGAACAGCAGCAGCGCCGTCGCTATGATGGGAAACAGCACCGAGAACGTTTTGGTAGGGGTCGTTTCTCGCCTTGCTCCTAACCACGCGATGCCCAGAACGAGCGCGGCGATGATATTCTCGGAATGCACCATAAGCGATTGCTGTACGAATGTCATGCTCGCGGTAGAGTCGTGCGAGATGACGACGATGGCCGGGGCCGCCAGTCCAATCATGGCGATGCACAGCAGCGGTTTCCAGAGGGTGGCCAGCAGTGTGCCGAATGGGACGGTGCGCTGAGGAATATGGGAACGGTTTTCGCGATTGGCAAGTCTTTGGTGGGAGAACAGCGCCGCAACATTACATGCGGCGAGCACGGCGATAGTCACTGCTATGGCCGATGGTTCTAGCGTGAAAAAGGCGAGATAGGGAACCGCCGACAGGACGGATCCCAGTACTAGCTCGATCTTTGCCAAATCGGAGCCGTCCGCGAACAAAGCACGTGCCCAGCAGAAGAAGCAGCATGTTGTGCCGATGCCCATGCACGTGCTGGCTGAGATGAGAACTGCGGGATTTTGGGTGAGCGTGGACAGGCCCATCAGCGTGACGGCGGCGGTCAGCAGCGCGGCGGCGGCGGGTAGCGGGCTGCGATTGAACAGCGTCGGAGCGCAGTATGCCCCTATGACGAACACGAAGAACGTTAGCATGTTGCTCAGCGAGAGAGGCGCGCTCCACAGCAGCTGAGCATTTTCGCCGAGCGCTGTCTCAGGCAAGAGAGCGAAACCCCAGAGGGAAAACGAATTGAGCGCGAGGAAACATGCGAAGCCCGTGGCCGCGAGCAAGATATTCGCGATGGTTTTCTGCATGCATTCCCCTCCTGCGGGCATTGTACCCGATAAGTTCGTTTGGGACATGCTGATTCGATCGTCGAAGAGAGGTCGATCTGCCCATTTTCCAAGAATTCACCCGATCCATGTGAACGCCGGGATGCGAAACGCTCGCTGTGGGTGAACGTTTCGGCGAACGCGGCGTGCTAGATTCAAGCAGTTGTTTCAATCGGATCAAGGAGGGAATCATGGAACTGAATCGTCGTGACTTTTTGAAGGGCGCGGGTGCGATCGGCGCGCTGGGGGCGATGGGGACGCTGGCCGCTTGCTCGCCTGCGGCGCCGAAAAGCGAAGGGGCGAACGGTGGCGCATCTTCGGACGGAGCGCTGACTGCGCAGTCGGCTACCCAGAAATGGAGCTTCGAAATCCCGCCGGAGCCTATCGCCGACGCCGATATTGCTGAAACGTTCAATGCAGACGTCGTCGTGGTCGGCGCAGGCATGGCGGGCACGTGCTGCGCCGTTTCGGCGGCCGAAGGCGGGCTGAGCGTTATATTGATCGATGCGGGCACCAAGGCTATTTCGCGTGGCGGATCGAACCAGGCCATCGGCACGAAGTACCAGAAGGAAATGGGTATCGACTACACGCCGAAGGATGCCTTGGAGCATGTGAAGATCGAGCAGCTTGCCGGTTTCTACAGCATGGATAAGATGAAATGGTCGCGTTGGCTCCAATACAGCGGCGAATCCATGGACTGGATGATCGACAAGATGACCGCCAAAGGCCTGAAGGTCAATCTCGAGCCTCCGTACGCCGATCCTGATGGTACGCTGGCCGCGCCGGCGTCGGTGCACAACTTCTGGAATGACGAGAATCCGTTGGGCGTGTTCCAGGGTGCGCCGTTGTGCGCTCAGGCGTACGCCGACACGCTTACGCAGGATCTGGGGCAGCAGATCCACTTTCAGACCCGCGGTGTGCAGCTGATCCGCGAGGACGATAACACCGGTCGTGTGAGCGCCGTTATCGCGAAGCGCGCTGACGGCACGTATGCCAAGTACGAGGCTACGAAGGCCGTGGTGTTGGCCACTGGCGACTTCTCAAAAGACGAGGACATGATGGCCAAATACGCGCCGGATATTTACAACTCGCTGAAAGATCAGCTCACGTTCGGCGAGGATGCGGTAGATTTCGATGCCGGCATGAACTACTCCGGCCTCATGCCGGGAGACGGCCATAAAATGGGATTGTGGGTCGGTGCCGGTTGGCAGAAGGTGTTCCCGAATCCCTGCGCTGTCAACGGAGGGGTTCCCGGGCCCAGCCACTGCGTCATCGATAACTTCTGGGGCATCAACCTCAACATCAACGGCAAGCGCTTCCAGAACGAGAACACGAACTTTGCGTTCGGCGCTCGCTCGCTGCTGACGCAGCCTCAAACCACCGGGTTCGGCATCTGGGATACTGCGTACGCTCAGACGCAGGAAGAATGGGAGACGCTTGGTTGCTCGGTGAACAACGTCACGCCGCAGAAGCCGCTTACTCCCGAGCAAATGGTGGCCATGTGGGATGCAAACGTGGAGAAGGGCACCTACTTCAAAGCGGACACGCTAGAGGAGCTTCTCGACCAGCTTGAGGGCATCGACAAAAAAGAGGCCCTTGCTTCCATCGAGCGCTACAATACCTATGCGGAACAGGGTTACGACGAAGAGTACCAGGTGAATCCCAGTATCCTGTTCCCTATCAGCACGCCTCCGTTCTACGGTGCGAAAACCACGGGCGTTACCTTCCTCACGGTCATGGGCGGTTTGCGAACGGATGCGAACTTGCAGATTTGCGAGGATGACGATACTCCCATCGAAGGCCTGTACTGCGTAGGCACCATGATCGGTGATTTCTTCGCTGGCACGTACAACTTTGGATTGCCCGGCCAGAACCTGGGCGCCTGCTGCTGTACGCTCCCGTACGTGCTTGGCCGCGATTTGGCCAAGCTGTAAAACTCGCGCAGCAAACTGTGCTGGAGCCCGTGCGCGACGACCTCTCCCTCCCTAGGCGTCGCGTGCGGGCATAATCGCCGCCGACTTGCGCGGCGCGTGCGGCGGGACGCGCGGGGCCTCTGCCGAGGCGGCTCCGTTTCGCATCCGTCTTTCCTTGGGCGACGTTTGTTTAACGCGTCCCGGCTTTCTTCTTTGCGGGTGGACCAACGTTCGGATCGGTTTCTCCTTGCGTTTGTATCTAGGCCCGGGAGTCCGAATGTTTCACGTGAAACATTTGTCCGGCGCAGCTTCCTTTTGCTTCCTTGCGTGCAGTTGCCCCTTTAGCGCACAAGAACTTTGACGTTCGATGTTCGGAGGCGTCGAGCAGGATCCGCTGATGCCGGTTCGGCGCAGCGAATGCCTTCGAGCGTGGCAGGAAACAGCCGAAAATGATCATCTGGAGCCGCGAAACGAGCCCTCGCGGTGCCGCCGTTTTCGGAGCTTAGGCACCTTCCCAGGTGAGAGGGCCGCTGTGCTTGCCGTCACGTAGAGCAGCTCTGAACTGAGGATCATATTCAATGTTTCACGTGAAACATGCGTACGTTTTTACCTGTTCGCCACGTATAACTCTCGTGGTCGCGACTATTCTTTATAAAGATAGCTTAAAGTCGTTGCACTAATAATATCAGGTAATATAATTAGCACTGCAAGTAAAAGGGGAACGAGAACGGGGAACTTGCAGTCCGGGGCGCTTTGAAGGGGGATTCTTCGACGCGCGCACCCCTCCGCATCTCCGACCCCTCCATGCAGAGTGAGGCAAAAGGAGGAGAGATGTCACTAAAGATGAGCCGCCGAGGCTTCGTGAAGGCTTCGGCCGTCGCGACCGCTTCGACGCTGCTGCTCGGCGCGGCGGCGAACCCCGCCGCGGCCCCCACGCGCTCGGCCACCAGCACCTCGTCCGATGACGTGAAGATCATCCCCAGCGCGTGCCGCCAGTGCTACGGCCGCTGCGCGTTGTTCGGGCACGTCAAGGACGGGCGCCTCGTGAAGATCGAGGGCAACCCCGACCTGTTCAGCGAGGGCACGCTGTGCGGGCGCTGCTTCGCCATCCCGCAGGAGCTGTACAACCCGCTGCGCGTGCGCTACCCGCAGAAGCGCGTGGGCGAGAAGGGCTCCGGCCAGTGGAAGCGCATCACGTGGGAAGAGGCCTACGAGGAAGCGCGCGACCGCTTCACCAAGATCGGCGAGGAGCACGGTTGGCACACCATCGCGCACCAGTACGGCACGGGCCGCGACATGCTGCAGTTCCAGGCCATCAACAAGCTGTGGCTTGAGCTGGGCTCTACGGCCACGTTCGGCGTGGGCAACCTGTGCTGGGTGGGCTCGTACTTCTCCAGCCAGCGTTTGTACGGCGACGAGACGCAGTACACCGGCTGGGACGGCAACAACACCGACTGCATCCTCATCTGGTGCCGCCAGGAGCGCAGCCGCGGCTACTACGACTGGCTCACCGTCAAGCGCGCGCAGGAGCGCGGCGCGAAGGTCATCTGCGTCGACCCCCGCTTCACCTGCACGGCTTCCAAGGCAGACATCTGGCTGCCCATTCGCCCCGGCTCCGACATGGCGCTGGTGCTGGCTTTCATCAACGAGATCGTCCACTCTGACAAGTGCGCAACCGAATTCGCGCGCATGTACACGAACGCCCCGTTCTTCATCGACGAGAAGGACGCCGACGGCAACGGCACGGGCTACCAGCTGCGCGAGTCGTACCTCAAGGAGGACGGCAACGAGGAGCTGTACGCCGCGTGGGACGAGAACAGCGACCAGCTGATCTTCTGGTCCGGCGACTGGCAGAACACGAAGGGCGTGGGCGGCCCGAAGGCCTTCCAGTGGCTCGACGCCGAGGGCAACATCGGGGCCGACGCGAAGCCCGCGCTGTCCGGCAGCCATGAGATCAACGGCAAGACCTACCGCACCAGCTGGGACATCCTGGTGGAGCACGTCACCCCGTGGACCATCCAGCGCGCCGCCGAGTTCTGCGAGCTTCCCGAGGACAAGATCAAGGAAGCCATCGACGCCTACATCGACGCCAGCCCGCACGCGTGCTTCACGCGCGGCCAGAAGGTGGAGTTCTCCATCAACACGTCCGGCATCTCGCAGGCGTTCACCATCATGATGGCGCTGGCCGGCAACTTCGACTCGAAGGGCGGCCAGAACATCGGCCGCGAGCCCGCCACCGGCTACGACTCCTTCATGTTCGACGTCGTGCCGAACCAGAAGGGCCGCATGGGGCAGCGCCGCAAGGAAACGGCCATGAACATCAAGAAGCTGTCCGTGTGCCAGAACACCGGCTACCAGGACATCCTCGTGGCCGACGACGCCACCGGCGAGCTGAAGACCACGAAGCAGAACTCCGGCGGCCAGGTCATCTACGGCCAGCAGGGCGGCTTCGGCGCGGCCACGACGAAGGCCATGGCGAAGGGCGATCCGTTCCAGATCTACGGGTACTGGCAGCAGACGTCCGAGCCCATCCTCTCCATCGAGGGCGGCCACGAGATCGTCGAAGGCTTCAAGAACCTGGACTTCTTCGTGAACGTGGACCTGTACATGACGCCGTCGGGCGAGCTGGCCGACATCATCCTGCCGGCCGCGCATCCCAACGAAGTGGACCGCGTCGAGTGGGCGCACTCCGGCCACGGCTATCCGACCAGCCACACCTACCTCATCCGCCAGCCGTTCCACGAGCCGCTGGGCGAGTGCCGCGACGACATGGACATCTGCTTCGAGTTCGCGAAGTACATGGATGTGGATATGTACTGGAAGGACAAGTACGAGTTCTTCGACTACATGGTGAAGGGCCCCGAGACGCTTCCGCCCGATCTGAGCTGCGCGAGCTTCGAGGAGTTCCGCGAGCGCATCAGCGTGACCGGTGTGGAGATGGCCACCGTGAAGAACGCGCCGAAGTACGAGACGGGCTTCATGCGCAAGACGAGCGACTTCCGCCCCGGCTTCAACACCATGTACCGCGGCAACAAGATGGGCTCGGTCTACCGCTTCCCCGGCGCGCAAACGCCGGACGGCAAGGTGATCCCGCCGCATCCGCAGTCCGACAACGGCAAGATGGAGCTGTGGAGCGAAGACCTGCTGCTGTACGGAAACGGCGCTCTGCCCATGTACATCGAGCCGCCCATCACGAAGATCTCGCGCCCCGATCTGCTGGACGAGTACCCGTACACGCTGATCACGGGCGGCCGCAGCCACGCGTTCTTCCACACCGAGTACCGCAACAGTCCGTGGATGCGCGAGGTGCACATGTTCCCGACGATGGACATCAACCCCGCCGCCGCCGCCGAGCACGGCATCGAGCAGGACGACTGGGTGTACATCGAGACGTACGTCGACCGCATCAAGCAGCGCGCGAACCTCACCGAGGCCATCAAGCCGGGCATGATCCACGTCGAGCACGACTGGTGGTTCCCCGAGCGCGAGGCCACCGACGACCTGCACGGCGCGTTCGACAGCAACTGCAACGTGCTGTTCGAGAACAACGGCCCGTACGATCCCGCGGTGGGCACCGACAACTACGGCGGCCTGTGCAAGGTGTACAAGGCCGACGACGGCGCGCCGAAGAACATCTGCATGAACTCGGAAGACCTCAAGATATTCCTGCCGCTGACCGCCGACCAGCTGGCCGCCGACGACCAGCAGAACGGCGTCACGCAGGTGACGAAGGGGGGTGCGAAGTAACATGACCCGCAACATTATCGACATCGACCTGCCACTCCTGCGCCGTCGTGTGCAAGCAGGAGAACAACGTGGGGCTGGGCACGTTCTACAACAAGGTGCTGACGGTGGGCTCTTCGGGAACCTATCCCGACCTGGAGATGTACTACCTGCCCGTGTCGTGCCAGCATTGCGACAACCCGGAATGCGTCAGCGTGTGCCCCACCGGTGCCAGCTACAAGCGCGACGACGGCGTGGTGCTGGTGGATCACAGCAAGTGCATCGGCTGCCAGGCATGCGGCATGGGCTGTCCCATCTCCCTTGCCAGTTCTGCGTCATGGCCTGCCCCTACGGCGTGCGCGCGTACGACACCGGCAAGGACAAGGGCGTTATCGAAAAGTGCACGATGTGCGCGCACCTCATCGACAAGGGCGAGAAGCCGGCGTGCGTGAAGCACTGCCCGGGCCAGGCCCGCAAGTTCGGCGACCTGGACGACCCCCAGTCCGATGTGTCGAAGCTGCGCGCCGCAAAGAAGACGTACAAGCTGAAGGACGTGGGGAACCATCCGGGCGTGGACTACGCCATGGACAAGTGCGCCTGGAAGGGAGATGAGTAACCATGGAAATCCAGTGGCCACTTCTGATTTTCAGCGTGCTGTTGGGTGTCACCTCGGGCTCGTTCGTGTTCCTGGCCGTGGGCGAGCTGCGCGGCAAGTTCCGCGAAGTGCGGTTCTCGGGCGCGCTGATCGCGCTCATCTGCCTGGCCGTGGGCGGCTGCGTGTCGGTGCTGCACATGGGGCACCCGGAGCGCGCGACGCATTTGCTGGGCAACCTGGGATCCGGGCTGTCGAAGGAGCTGTTCGTCGTCGCCATCATGGGCATCATCGCGTTGGTGTACCTGGTGCTGGCGAAGAAGGACTACCCTGGCGTGTCGAAGGTGTTCGGCGTGCTGGGAGGCATCGTGGGCCTGGTGCTGCCGTTCGTGGCAGGGTCGTCGTACCTGATCGCGGCCCGTCCTGCGTGGGATAGCATCGCGCTTCCCCTGATGTTCTTGGGCGCCGGCCTGGCTTTGGGCATGACGCTGATGGCCGGCCTCGTGCTGCTGCGCGGCAAGGCCGCCGAAGAGGGCGGCTTCGCGCTGAAGCTGGCGCTGGCGGGCGTCGTCATCATGGCGGTGACCACGGTGGCGTACGTGGTGTGGATCGCCATCGCTCCGTACCAGGCGCCGACGCGTTCCATCGATCGTCTGATCTCGGGCGATTTGGCCGTGATGTTCTGGGCGGGCGTCGTGGTGATCGGCATCGTGGTCCCGGTTGCGCTGACCGTGCTGGCCTGCGTGCAGGCGACGAAGGGAGCGGGCGACACCGGTTCGGTCGCGCCGAAGCAGCTGGCCATGTACCTGCTCGGAGCGTGCGCCTGCACCGCCATCGGCGCCGTGGTGATCCGCATCATCATGTACGCCGTGGGCACCAGCGTGGAGCAGTTCATCTACCACTGATACGGTTGGGGGCGCGCGGCCTGGGGCGGCGCGTGCCCCTCATTCGCCTTCCCCC
>OAWQ01000291.1_pt1 | contig 11739 bp, 8 predicted proteins | sample 1476961 | NCBI WGS metagenome assembly OAWQ01 (sample SAMEA2580247, study PRJEB22360) | human gut metagenome | biome: human gut; feature: human-associated habitat; material: faeces | place: Denmark | collected 2008/2010
CCAGTCGCGATTCGCAGATAAGCGGCCGACAAAGACCGAAACCCGCTATGCCGCCGGCGCTTTCAACAACAAGGCGCTCCATCGCATCGAGCCGCCGATTGCCTCCGGTAAGGATCAGGGGAATGTCGACCTCGCACGCAAGCCGCTTCGCATAGGGAGCGAAGAACGGCTCTCCATCGAAGTCGCGCACACGGCAGTTCCGCCAGTTCCCGCTCACTTCTATAGCCGACGCGCCGTGAGCCGCCAGCAGCTTCGCCGCTTCAATGCTGTCGTCCTCAGTCAGGCCGCCCTCCACGCCGTCGGAGCTGTTCAGCTTCACGATCAGCGGGAACGTCGCGCCCACTCGCAAGCGCACAGCGTCGACGACCTCGACAAGGAAGCGGGCACGGTTCCGCAGGGCACCGCCGTACTCGTCGCGGCGCCTGTTGAGCAAGGGGCTCAAGAACTGGCTGAGCAGGTAGCCGTGCGCCGCATGCAGCTCGACGCCATCGAATCCGGCAGTTTGAGCACGGGCCGCCGCATCGGCGAATGCTTGGGCGAGCTCATGCAGATCGGCAACCGTGGCCTCCACCGGCACGATGCCGGTCTTCGGGTTGGCGACGGCCGACGGCCCGAGGATGCGCCTGCTGGGCGGCTGGAGCTTCGTCGCCGAGCCGCCGTATACGATCTGCGATACGATAGCCGTCCCATGCGCGTGAGCCATGTCCGTCAATGCCCGGAATTCGGGAACGAACGAGTCGTCGTAGATGCCCAGCATCCGAGGATTCGGCTGTTCGTTTCGCATAACGCGTGCATACCCCACGATGATCGTACCTACCCCGCCATCGGCAAGCTCCTCGTAGATCGCCGTCAGCTCAGGAGTCATATGCCCACCGTCATCGGCTAACGCCTCGTAGGTGGCTGCTCGCACCAGTCGGTTTTTCGCCCGCAACGAGCCTATTTCCATCTCCTCGAACAACACGCTCATCGCGCATCCTCCTTGAGTGCGAATGTCTGCAACAACTCCGACCGCAATGCGCGGTGCTTGCGCGTGAAATCCGGGTCGCTGTACCGAAGCCGTTTGCCCGTCTGCTTGGCCAGCTGATGCGCCAAGCGATTGAACGCGCCGGCGTCCATCACCTGGCCGCGCGTCACCGTGACCACGGTGTAGCCCAACGCGATCAGCGTGCTGCGCCTTCGCGCGTCGCTGTCTTGCCGATCGGGGTCGACGTGGTACCGCGCGCTATCGTACTCGACGCACAGCTTCGCCTCCGGCCAGCAAAGATCGCATACGCAGTACGCGCGATCGGCCAGCCTTTTAGAGCTGGAAGGCACGTCGACACGATGGTTGATCAGCGGCTTCTCCAAACCGTAACCGCCCAGACCGTAGGGCAGGCACAGCATCATGGCAAGCATGGTCTCCATCGGCGAGGCTGCGCCGTCCTGGACGTACCGCACGGCACGAGCCGCCTTCTTGCAACCGCGCGCCCCGGATGACTGCTCGACAAAAGCAGCTAGCTTGGCCTTCGTCGTCAACGGGGCGGCACGGCGAACCGCCGGGGCGCTCCCGACGAGGGCGTACGTGCCGCACAACTCGAATCCCAGCTGAATCAGCTGGACGAGCGACAGGCAACCCGCCATCTGCAGGAAGCAGAATTCCGGCGCGCTCATCAAAAACCCCTCGCCCGCTTCGGCGAATGCGGTGTCGGGAAACGGGCTTCCCCAGGTATGCGTGACCACTCCCTCGGTTTCGGTGCGAACGCATGCATCGGCAATCAGCACGTGCAAGGGAAGGGCGCATCCTGCAGGACGCCGATTCCCTTCGCCTATGCGGGGCTTCTCCTTCGCCGCCATCACGGCGCGGGCCCGTCTCGTAGCGGCTCGGCGCTGGCGACCCGTTCGCAAGAAACGCTCGCCCACCGTGCGCCAATATTCAAGCGCCGATATATGTCCGATAAGCATATCCATGAACGCATGATACCACATTCTGGCACGAATTTGCGGGTAGGGGAATCATCCGGCCGCCAGATTGCCGGGCGCGAGGGGCCGACCTGGCCATACGCTCGTCCCACTCGCTCAAACCTGGCCGATTCGGCCCCTATCATTCCCCTACCCGTGAATTTGTGCCAAAATCAGCCAGCCCGCGTTCCGAATACAGCGAGGGCGGCCCGAATACCCGAGCCGCCCTCGCATTCCTATGTCACAACCCGCGCACCCGCAGGCGCGCCGCCCGTCCTCTACTTCGCGACGATGTTCACCAGGCGGCCGGGCACCACGACGACCTTCTTAACGTCCTTGCCCTCGAGCGCCGCTTCGACGGCTGCAAGGCCTACGGCCTTGATGTCGTCCTCGGCAGCATCGGCGGCCACCATGATCTTGGCCTTCACCTTGCCGTTCACCTGCACAGCCAGCTCGACCTCGTCAGCCTTGGCCTGCTCGGGATCGAATTCAGGCCACGGCTGCGTGTGCACCGAACCGTCCTTGCCCAGCACCGCATGCCACAGTTCCTCGGCCCAATGCGGCGCGAACGGAGCCAGCAGCTTCACCAACACCTCGGCCACCTCGGCATCGACCGCCCGCGACCCCTCGCAACCGGCACGCTCTTCAGGCGAGCACTTGCGCAGATAGTCGCTCGCCGCGTTCGTCAGCTCCATGATGGCGGCAAGCGCCGTGTTGAAGTTGTTGCGGTCGAAATCGTCAACGACTTTGCCCACCACGCGATGGCGCTCGCGCACCAGCTGTTCGAGCGCTTTGATGCCCTCGTCCTCGGACGCGCCCGGCTGGTACAGCGTTTCCTCGTCGGCGGCTCCCATCAGGTCGTTCACGATGCGCCATGCGCGGTTCATGAACTTGTAGATGCCCGCCAGGCCGCCCTCGTCCCACAGCAGGTCCTTGTCGGGCGGGGCCATGAACAGGATGTAGGCGCGCACGGCGTCGGCGCCGTACTCGGCGATCATGTCCTCGGGGGCGATGACGTTGCCCTTCGACTTCGACATCGTCTCGCCGTGCTCGTCCTTCACCATGCCCTGGCACAACAGGTTCGAGAACGGCTCGTCGAACTCAAGCAGCCCCAGGTCGCGCAGTACTTTCGTGTAGAAGCGGCTGTACAGCAGGTGCAGGATGGCATGCTCGATGCCGCCGATGTACTGGTCGACGGGCATCCAACGGTTCGCCTTCTCGGGCGCGAACGGCAGCTCCTCGTTGTGCGGATCGGTGTAGCGCAGGTAGTACCAGCTGGAGCATGTGAACGTGTCCATCGTGTCCGTCTCGCGCTTCGCCGGGCCGCCGCATACCGGGCACGTCGTGTTCACGAACGCCTCGTGCGTGGCAAGCGTCTCGCCTGCGGCCAGGTCGATGTCCTCGGGCAGGCGCACCGGAAGGTCCTCCTCCGGCACGGGCACGAGGCCGCATTCCGGGCAGTGCACGGCCGGGATGGGGTTGCCCCAGTAGCGCTGACGGCTGATCAGCCAATCGCGCAGGCGGAACTGCACGGTCTTCTTGCCCTTGCCCTCGGCCGCGAGGTCGCCGATGATCGCATTGACGGCGGGCGAATGCTTGCCGCCCACCATGCCGGTGTACTTGCCGGACTGCACCAGCACGCCCTCGGCATCGTAGGCCGCTTCCCAATCGACCGACGTCACGCGGCGCTCCTGCACGCCGTTGAGCTGGGGATACAGCGGATCGTCCTCGCCGAGGATGATGGGGATGATGGGCAGGTCGTACTTGCGCGCGAACTCGAAGTCGCGCTGGTCGCCGCACGGCACGGCCATGACCGCGCCGGTGCCGTAGTCGCTGACGATGTAGTCGGCCACCCATACGGGCACCTTCTCCCCGTTCACCGGGTTCACCATATAGCGGCCGGTGAACGCGCCGTGCTTCTCGCGGTCGCCCTGGGCGCGCTCGACGGCGCTCACCTTGGCGGCGCCTTCCACCACCTCGCGCACGGCGGCTTCGTATTCAGTGCCCTCCACCAGCTCCATAAGACCCTTGTACTCGGGCGCCAGCAGGAAGAACGAGCAGCCGAACAAGGTGTCGGGACGCGTGGTGAACACGGTGATCACGTCGTCGGCCGTCGGCTCGGCAGGAGCCTCGCCGTCGGGCCCGCACAGCACGAAGTCGATTTCGGCGCCTTCGGAGCGGCCGATCCAGTTCGCCTGCATCTGCTTGACGCGCTCGGGCCAACCGTCCAGCTGGTCGAGGTCGTCCAGCAGCTCCTGGGCGTAGTCGGTGATCTTGAAGTACCACTGCGTGAGGTCGCGCTTCTCCACCGCGCCGTGGCAACGCCAGCACTCGCCCTCGGTGACCTGCTCGTTCGCGAGCACCGTCGCGCAGTTCGGGCACCAGTTCACCGGGCTGTTGCGGCGCTCGACCAAACCGCGCTTCCAGAACTGCAGGAAGATCCACTGGCCCCAGCGGTAGTACTCGGGGTCGCACGCCACCACGGTGCGGTCCCAGTCGTACGAGAAGCCCATGCGCTTGAAGCTGGCCTTCTGCGTGTCGATGTTGGCGTAGGTCCATTTGGCCGGATGGCTGTTGCGCTTGATGGCCGCGTTCTCGGCCGGCAGGCCGAACGCGTCCCAACCCATGGGATGCAGCACGTCGAAGCCGCGCATCTTGTAGTAGCGCGCGACGACGTCGCCGATGGTGTAGTTGCGCACGTGTCCCATGTGGATGTCGCCCGAGGGGTACGGGAACATCTCGAGCACGTACTTCTTCGGCTTCGAGGGATCCTCGGTCACCTTGTACAGGTCGGCATCGTCCCACTCCTTTTGCCAGCGGGGTTCGATCTCGTGCGGGTTGTACGGTTTCATGGTCATTGGTTTTCCTCGTCAGGCCGTCGCCCGCCCATGCGCGTCCGCACGGGTGGGCCAATTGTTCGCGAATGTTCCTATTATAGTGATATTGTCCGATGCGCGAAATGGCGGCTTTCACATCCACCCGAAAACCGCCGGGATTCGAAAGCTCGATGCACTCCGGCGTGCGCAACACGACAAGACCTCGTCGTCCATGGTGGTCCGCATTCGTCAGGCGATTCACGAGAACTTCTCGCAAAGCTTTGCGCTCAGAGGAGTCATCAATTCGAGTCAAAACCGTTTGTTTGATTATTTGAGGTTATGCATGGCTATTTCTGAACGAATACATAGCAATCGTCGGTCGACCGAGCGGGATCGAACGCGTAGCCGAGCGCATCGAAGGCTTGCAGGTCGGCAGGTTCTTTAATGGCGTTCTCGGCGCACCAGCGCACCATGGTACCGCGCGCGGCTTTCGCGGCGGTGGAGCGCTGCACGAGGCGATCGCGCGCGTCGACGGTGCCGAACAGGCAGGTGAGCACTCTTGCCCCGCAGCGATCCGCAGAGGGAACGACGGCCTTCGCGTATTCCACCGATGCCAGGTTCACGATGACGTCCGTTTCGGCCGCGAGCACGCGGCTCAGGCTGTCGCCCCAGAACTCGTAGAGATTGCGCGCGCCGTCCACCGCGAGCTTCGCCTGCATTTCCAGGCGGTACGGCGCCACGCCGTCGAGCGGGCGCACCACGCCGTAGAGCCCCGAGAGGATGCGCAGATGCTCCTGCAGGTAATCCAACTGCTCCATCGTCATCACCTGCGGCGCAAGGTTCTGGTACTGGATGCCCTCGTAGGCCAGCACCGCCGGCGTCAACGCGCCGGAGCGCACGTCGAGCGTGCGGAAGCGTTCGAAGTTGAGTTCGGCCAGCGCGTCGCTGCACTGCCACAGCGCCTTCGCCTCGTCGTACGAGAGCGCCCGCACCGCATCGGCCAGACGCGCAGCCCGATCCGCGAACATCGGCAGATCGCGCCATCCAAACGCATCGTCGACCACGTTCATCTTCTTAGCAGGAGAAACGATGAACCTCATATCCCACCTCACCTTGCATCCAGTTTCAGCAACACCGTTGTGCGGTACACGCCATCTTCCTGCACGGTTTCCAACGTGCCGTCGTGACGGTCGGCGAGGGTTTTGAGGATGTTCAGGCCCCAGCCGTGCTCGGGAAGGCGGTCGCCGCGCGAACGGCGCGGAGCGCGACGGGCCTCGCCAGGTTCAGCCGGCGCGCAACTGTTCTCCATCCGCACTGCCAGATAGCCGGCATCCACACGTGCTTTCAGCTTGATGAACCGCGCGCCCTCCGGCACCTTGCCGCATGCGCTGACAGCGTTGTCCAGCAGGTTCGAGAACACCGCGCACAGCTCCACGCTCGGCAGAGAGACATCGTCGGCCAGCGCCAGATCGAGCTCGAGTCGAATGCCTCGCTCCGCACATACGGCAGCCTTCATCGAGACGAGGGCATCGACCACCTGGTGCTCGCACGAGCGCTTGCAGGACGAATCCATGATGCCGACCGCCTTCATCAGCCCCCGCGATGCCTGTTCGGCCTCTTGCCGTTGCAGCAGATCGTCCACCGCCGCCAGCTCGCGTGCGACGTCTTCGCGAACGCGGCGCGCTTCATCGATGTCCGCCGATAAACGCCGCAAATACTGTTCCTGCGCTTGCAACTGCTCTTCCAGCAGACGCACACGCTCGCGGGACAGCTCGCGCTTCTCGGACTCCTCCAACGCTTTGAACAGCACGAGATCGACCGGTCCGCACAGGGCGCCCACGACCGCGACCAGCGCGAACATCCAAAAAGGCAGCTCGTAGGCAATCGCATAATAAAAGAGGAACGCAACGATGCACAGCTGGCTGAACGGGAACAAAAGGTTAATCAAAAGACGCGTCGGGGGCACGCCGCGCAGCCGGCGCGCCAGCACCGCCATAATCGCGCACATCAGCAGCAGCACGCCTACCGCGATGATCATCCGCACGATCATAAGACTGCCTCCTCGCTTCGGCGGGTATCGTTAAGCACCTCGGCCATGCAGGCAAGATGTTCGTGGGCCTCTTGAAAGTTGCCGCGTTCCGACAGGGCAAGCACCACCTGTACGTGGTTGCCCATATCGTGCCGCACCTTCAAGGTATGCTCAATGTCCGAAACGAACTCCCCGCAACGCGCGAGATACCGATCCAGCTGCTCTTCGAGCATCGTCGCACGGACATCGTCGCGCCGCTTTTGGGCGAAGCGACCCATAGCCTCAAACAGCAGCAGATCGACCGCGAAACCGACAAGCGCCAGCACCACGCTTGCGCCGTAATACGTCATCGATTCCTGGATGTAGCCGAGCGGTAAAAGGATCATCACGTTCACCAGAACAAGCTGTTCCAAGGAAAAAAGCACGGGCAGCCATTCGCCCATTCCCCGTTCCTGAGCGCTGCCGAAACGGTTCAGCAGCATGCAGAGCATCGCGAGAAGCGGAACGAGCAGAGCCATATGAGCCGCATGAGTCAGGAAAAAAGCGCCAAGATGCGTTCGAACGGCCTCGTAATCGGCGACCGGCGTGCCGGTCATCGACATCCACAGGGCGCCGCCGGGCAGCTCCGCGAAGAAAAGCACCAGATGCGCCAGCGTCACGACGAGAATCCTGCGCGCGAGGCTTCCCTGCGATAGGAATATGGGAATGAGGGCGAGCGGCACGGAGGCCGCCAATCTGAACTCGACGCTCATGCTTGAACGAAACGAGGAGATAAGCAGCACGAAAACAAGTTCCAGCACCCAGAACAGGGAGAGCCTGCGAATATTGAGCATCTTGGTGAGCGCATAGGCGAACACCAATTGCACGGGAACGACCCCGATGATGTCGAGGAGAGCATCGGGCATACGAGAGTCTCGCCGTCCTACAGCTTGGATTGCACGCGCGAGAAGACAGCTTCGCGCACGAACTTGCGGCGCTTCTGGCTCACGGGCACAACCTGGTTCGACGAGAGCACCACGCTGTCCGCTTTGAGTTCCTTGACGTGATCCATGTTTACCAGGAAGCTCTTATGGCATTGGATGAACGAAGCAGGCAGCTCGGCAGCGAGGTCGGACAACGACGCGTACGCTTCGATCTCCTCGGCTCCCGCATGGATGCGTACTTTGCGCCGATCGCTTTCGATATAGCTGATCCTGCTCGGCTCGACAAGCACTACCCTGCTTCCAAGCCGAACGGACGTTCTCGCGTCGGCCTCGAGCCGCTCGAACGCGCGGCTCAGCGCGTCGTCCAAGTCGTCCTGCGCGAACGGCTTTACCAGAAAATACAGGTGCTCTGTGCGGTACACGCTCGTGCAGTATTCGACGAAGCCGGTGACGTAGATCACCTGCGTTCCGCACCCTGCGGGGAAATACCGCTTCACGAGGTCGATGCCGTTCGCGTCTTCCGAGCCCAGCTCGATATCCATCACGAGAACGTCAATGGCCGGTTCCTCCGCAAGACGCGCCGTCAAAGATTCGGCGTCGACAACATGCTCGATGGCGAGCTCGCCGCCACGCGGGGAGCATTCGATCATGCTCCGGATGATCTCGGCCTGGGCGGCATCGTCTTCTACTATTACGACCTGGTACATGGCATCGGCTAACGTCTCTGGTTTGCATGGAGGGGATAAGCGTGCTGCGCTCCACGAGATTATATACGATGAAGCCTTTTGCCCCTTCCGGGTTTTTCGGTCACTTCGGCAAATATAATGACTGAAACGATGATATATGATCACGGGCGCGCACATAGTCGCCTCTCTCGGCAAGCGCCATAGCCGCATGAGCCTGGTTTCGCACGTCGTGGCGCATCCTCGCCGTCTGCTCGACCTCCAAGACGAACGCATTGCACTGCGCAAGACACGCATCCAGCTGACCCTGCAACAGCGCGGCTCGCTGATCCTCATGCCGCTTGCGAGCGTAGCGGTCCATCGAAGCGAACAGCATCGCATCCACGACGAAGCACCCGATCGCAAGCACCGACATGCCGTAGAAGAGCACGCTGGAACCCAGGCGGGCATACACCCCTGCAATCAGGGGAACCGTCAGCAGAAGAGCCTGCACGACCGGAAACCAGAGGAACAGCCGCAAATTCATCGATCCCGCAGACTCGCCGCGATGCAGAGCAAGGCGCAGCGCGGCGAACAGCGCGATCAGCAAGACGAGGTGAGCCGCATGCATGATCGCGAACTCGCCGAGGTGCGCCCGCGTGTTGTCGTAATCGATGATGTCGATTCCCGTCATGCCGTACCACAATGCCGTTCCCAGCACTTCGGCGATCATGATTGCCACGTTCATGAGCGCAATGACGAACACTTTTCGCGCAGGACGCTCGTCTGCCATGAGGAAGGGCAGCACGCCTCCCGTGAACACGAGGTAGGCGAAGCGCATCCCTGTTCCCGCATCGCCGCGCGTCAACACTACCACGAGCATGCAGCTTGACATAAGAAGGTAGAATGCGGCCCTGTTGCGCATATGCAGCACGCGGCTCCAGGTGTAGATGATGACCGCTTCCACCGGAGCAGTGCCCAGTACGTCGAGCATCGTGTTCGACAGATGCATACCCTCTAAGCCTCCAGAGAGGCGACAACACAAGGCACGACGAGGGTGCTCATTGTTCGCAGGTGGGCGGCTTTGGCGGATGCATCCGCGATCATCGAAACTCCTTCAACCGGGTCTGTCCCCAGCAGGGTACCACGCCAACAGCGCTATAAACTGATGCCGTAGGTCATATGCATCATGTAGAACGCGAAACGCATCACGAAGATGCCGGCGAACACCAGCGCAGACGCGATGGCGGCCGATGCAACCGAGATGCCGCGCCCGCGCATGAGCGGAAGAGCGTCCACTGCAACCCCGGCTACAGCAAGCAGGAAGAAAACCGTCGCCATCGCGCCATACGTCGGTACAAGCTGTTCTGCGGACACAAGGTAGTTTCTCATCGTAAGTACGCTCATGCCTTGGGCGACGTACACGCCCGCATTCGCTAGGAGAGCTGCGGACGAGAGGGCGAGCAGCATCCCGCCCACCCGGCTTTCTAACGGCGACCACCGCGAGAACCGCAAGCAGAAAAGAGTCAGAACCGGGCCGCCCACCAGCGCGTTCAAGCACAACGCGACGGGAACGAAGGGCGTGTCCCAGGTGACCACCGTCCTGCTGGCGTAGGCGAACGCCACCGAGATCAGGAACGCGAGCGATGCGACCATGGCCGCTCCCAGCAGCACGTTCAGCACCCGCTGGCGCGCATGCTCGGCGAACTGGTAGAGCCAATGAAGACCCGATATGCCCAGGAACAACACGGCCGCGCACACTTCGTTCGATAGCGGGCTCGCACCTACACGCGAGAACACGTACAGCGCGTTATCGGGATTGCCCAAATGCGTAGCCGAGGCGACGAGCCCCACCAGCGTCACGAGAAACGGAATGAGAAGCGCACCGCTCAGCCGCTTGCGCTCGTCGCCCTGCGCGCGCAGCGCCGCCATGCCCATGATGACGTACGCCACCGCGCCCGACGGGGCCAGCGTGGTGAACAACACGAGCGTGATCTCGTTGAGCGCGGTGGCAAAGCCGGTCATCGCCAAAGCCTACCGATAGAAGCGCGGATACGTCACGTCGATGTCGCGTGCTTGCTGAATGCCTTCGAGCGAGGCCTTCGCAAGCCGGGCGAGCCCTTCATAGAACGGGTGATCCGCCGCCTCGACCAGCTGGTCGAGGAAGTGCGACGACCAGGTAAGCAGATGGATTTGCAAGAATTCGTCCAGGTCGTCGGGCTGGTTGCGCGCAAGGTAGGACATGAGCGCCAGCATGAGGCCGATGTGATCCTCGGGGGTTCGCTCATCGGTCGTGCGCCTCACGCCGTGCGCGCGCATCCACGCGCGCAGCTCCAACGTGCCCTCGCCGAACACCACGCATTCGCGGTCGGTGTACACCGAGCCCCAGGGCGGGGCCGGCTTCGGAGCGGGACCGACGAACAGACGGCGGTACTCCCACACGAGGTCGTCGGCGTCGATGCCGTCGGCCAAACCGTTCACCATCAAGCTCAAAGCGTGACGCGCTTCAGCCCCGTCGGCGAAAGGCCACGCATCAGCCGCTTCCTGTGCACGGAGCTGCGCCACCGCCTGAAACGCAGCGCCCGCCGTGCCGGTGCGGGGATCTTGCAAGAAAAACGGGGCGAGCGTCTCGCCCACGAAAGACACGGCCTCGAGTTCCGCCTTGACGGCATCCATGCGATCGTCCATAGGTGCTCCCCTCACACTAGTTCGCGAATATTGCAAACCGCGCCTTCCGCAAGCACGCGGCTCTCGTCCTCTTCCAAGCGCACAGGAAGGCTCAACACCAAATTAGGTGCGGTTTTCGATGAATCGGGAAGCGGGGGCATGTCGGCGACACGACCGTGACGCGCCCGCAAATCGGAGATAGGCCCGAACTCAAGCGCCCGCAGCGGACAAGCTTCCACGCAGACGGGAGCGCTCCCTTCTCGCGCACGTTGAGAGCATCCGTCGCATTTCACGCTGTGCCCCACGGTCCGATCGACCTTGGGCGCATGGTACGGACACGACAGCGCACAGTAGCCGCAGCCGATGCACCGATGCTCGTCCACGCTCACGAGTCCCAGCTCGTTCTTGCCCATGGCACCCGTGGGGCATACTTCCATACAGGCGGGGCTCGCGCAATGATTGCACGCCGAAGACACGTAGAACGCGAAGCAATCCTGCGCCCAGCACCCGCGCTCGTCCTTCGACCAGCTGCCGCCGACAAACTCATACACCTGGCGAAACGACACGGAGGCGTCCAGATTGCGGTAGTCTTTGCACGCGAGCATGCACGTTTTGCAGCCCGTGCATCGTTTCGCGTTGAAGTAGAAACCGAATTGCTCCACCGTGTCCTCCCCCGATCGTCGGCCATGCCGACCCGCCGCGCG
>OAWQ01000295.1_pt1 | contig 11406 bp, 7 predicted proteins | sample 1476961 | NCBI WGS metagenome assembly OAWQ01 (sample SAMEA2580247, study PRJEB22360) | human gut metagenome | biome: human gut; feature: human-associated habitat; material: faeces | place: Denmark | collected 2008/2010
TACTTTGTTCATTTTTTCTTAAAATATGATTCATTTTAAACAAAATAGTCTATATTCTTCAACATATATATAACCTTTTGCAGTGATGCCTGAACAATATGAACGAATAAAAACTTTTATCGAAAATCAAAATAAAATAGCGATGCCCTCTTTGTCGGATGATCAATTCAATATTCTGAATCGACGATTAATTGAAAAATATACAACGCATCAACTTGCTATGATTAGTTATTTTAGAAATGGTACGATTCATTCTATCGCTGCTTATATTAAACGTATTGATACTTTAAAGCGGTATATTACAATTAGTAATGAAAATGGCTCACAAACAATGCAACTCGATTTTGCAGTATTATGTCACATTGAATAATAAAAAAAGAGCGGGAATTGAACTCAATTCCGCTCTTATTTATCATTTATTTACTTGTTGTGACACCTTCATAGCCAATATCTACTTCTACTGTTCTTCCATGTGTGATAACAAAAGAAACAATTAATCCATCTTTCTTAGGTTGATATTCGAAAATACCACTTTTTTTATCACTTGGAGTACCTTTTACTTTTTTAAAATCTGAGCCATACGCTTTTTTCAATTGATCATATGTTAAATCCTCTTTAACACTAAATTGAACTTTATTCGCCTTTTTACCATCTTTACTTACACCAGTAAATGTTTGGTTATATTTTTCAAGTTCTTTATTACTATGCGCTTTTTCAAATTTTATTCCATTCATTGTTACATTTCCATATTTAACTGCTTTAATAAACTGTTTATTGGTTACAAATTTTGCGTCTTTATCTACATACCCGTTATATACATAATATGGCTTTGTAGCTGCATGCGCTGTATCCTCGATTGGTAAAACAGTTGTACTTACGCCTAACATTGTCCCAAATGCTAAAGTAACTGATGCTATAGATTTAACTATTTTATTCATGATTGTCCTTCTTTCTCTAATGGATTTTTATTTCACTATTATTATCTCATACTCTTTGTCTTAATTCACTGTACTTTAGATGTATCTATCACAGAATTATGTAAATAAAATGTAATATGATTTGGTTATATACATACTACCTATTTGTTGAACTTTGATTATAATAAATTAAAGAAATGAATTAAAAATGGAGGACTATCATTTGAAAAAAATATTAGCAACTATAGTCATTATATTACTTATTGTGGCATTAGGATTTTCAGTCTTTTTTGCAGCCACTCATTCCAATCAATCTGACTCAAATCAAACACAATCTAATAAAAAGAAAGATAAAAAAGAAACTACTTCTGAAAGTCATACAGTTCAATCTAATGAAACAAGTCAGTCTGACAATGGTACCACTGCGCAATCTGAGCCAACCAGTCAATCAATACAAGAACAACAACAAACGACGCAACGTCACTCTACTGTTCAGACTACACAGCCAAAAACAAGCGAATCATCAACTACGTCACAATCACAACATCGTTCAGAAAGTAACACATCAAAACAACCCACATCTCAAAGCACAGAAGACAAACCATCTTCAGAGCAAACATCAACTGAACAACCTTCAACAGAAGAAAAACCTTCATCGCAACAAAGTACGCAGTCTTCAACTGAAAGTCACACTCATCGTAGTAGTGAATCTAATAACAAATCTAATTAAAAAATAATAGCCTGACTGATAATGATGTTTCATTATCAATCAGGCTCTTTTATTTTCTATTCTGTTACTTTACTTTCTTCTACGCGTTTTGCAATCTTAGTCATAATTGGATCTAAGAATGGTTTAGCAATAAATCCAATTAAGAAGAAACCAAGACCGAAGAGCCCAAATATAATTAATTTTGTAATTAAAATTTCTGGTACAATACCACCTACAACTTCACGTAAACAATCAATTAAGTACGTAAATGGTAAATAAGGTGAAATGTTTTGGAAGAACTTAGGTAGTGTAACTACTGGGAAGGTACCGCCACCGCCTGCAATTTGTAATACTAAAAGAATGATGGCTACCGCTTTACCTGGGTTACCCAATATAGATACACACGTATAAACAATGGTATTAAACACTATGGCTCCAAATAATGCAACGAGTACAAAGAGCAATGGTGATTCTACTTGCGCATGAAGTAAGAATAAGTCACCTGTTGTAACAATGAGGGTTTGTAATACACCCATCAAGATAAAGAACATTCCTTTACCAAGATATTCTTGCCGTTTCGTTAACTGATCTGCTAATTCTTCATGTTTGTTATGCACTGTTAATAAACTCACTAATAATAAAGCGCCTACCCAAATGGATAATGCTGTATAGAATGGTGTCATCCCTGAACCATAATCTCTGACTGGGAAAACATCCACAGTTTTCTTATTAATTGGGTTTGCGATAACATCTGCTTGTTTTTTCAAATCATTTTTTAGACTATTAACAAGCTTATCTACTGCATCATCATCGTCCAATTGATTGAATATATCATTAGCCTTATTTAAATCTCTTTCGATGCCAGGTAATTTTGTTTGTGCAAAGTTCGCTAAATTCGCTAAAGCTTCTTTTGCTTTTGGTTGATTCTCATCTAATAAATCTACTGCATTATCATACTTATCAAATAATGTTGGTAAGTTAGCATTAACAGTAGCTGTTGCATTCGCAAGACGTTGTTCTAAATCAGGTAAATCATTACGTACAAAGTCTGCAGCTTTTGCTACATTTTTTCGTACTGTTGGGAAGTAATTTTTAGCAGTTTGAGTTGCTTCAATATATCCCGCTTCAAGTGATGGTAATTCACTTTGAAGTGTTGCAATACGAGTTTGACCATTACCTACAATATCTTGACCTGCTTGAATCACTTGATTAATCGTATTTAATTTAGATTGCACATCTGATAATACAACTTGGCCTTCACTTAATTGTTTTGTAATATCATTAGAAACTACAAGTAAACGATGATTTAAATTATCTTTAATGTAATCTCTATAACTACCTAAACCAGAATTTAAAGCTGGCAAGCTTCTTAATACATTAATAGACTCCGCACTACCTTTACCACCACTTGATAATGCATCAATCAATTGGTTAGTAGAACGTAACGTATCATTAATACGGTTATTGGTACTTTCGATTCGTTTAATTTGTGGTGCTAAATTCACATGTTCACGTTGTTGTAATTCTTTTAATACATCAATCAATTGTTGATTGTATTTTGAAGTGTTTTCTAAACGTCCTTTAATATTTCGAAGCATGTCATTATATTCTGTTGGACGATTAGAGGCAATGACACCATACGTTATATCTCTTAATGCTTTTACATCAGATTGTGATGCCTTAGCTTGCTTATCCGCATTTGAAGATAATGCAAGTAATGCTTCAGCAAGTCCACTATTCATTGATTTAACATCTTCATTCGAAAGAATCTGACCATTAGGTAATTGATCATTATTCGAACTATTACTTAGTTTTTGAATCGTATATTGAGGCATACCGTTGTCATTAGTTGTCGCACTTTGTTGTCGTAAATTATTATTCACATTACCATTAACTGCTTGTGCTCGCCTAGTTGCCTCTTGATAATCCCCAACACGTTGCTTAGCCATACCTAAATAACCTTGCGCATCATTAAGTTGTTGATTCGCTAAGTCTAATCCTTGACTCGCAATCTCTACCCCTCTATTAATTTTAGGGAATGTCTGAGGAATATCATCTGCTGCTACATTCACTAATTTCTGAATGTTAGGCATATATTCATTCAATGCGAGAATGAGTTTTGCTTTTTGATTTAAAGAAGGAATCGCTGCATTGACATCATTTAATTTTTGTTGAGCATTTAAAATATCATCTTTATAGGTATCTAAATCACGGAATTGATTCGCATATTGATCAAGCTGATCTTGATGATCATTAAGATAAACAATTCTATCTGCAATTTTATTCAATTTAGGTAAAGATTGATGGGCAGTATAGACTGCATTTTTAATTTTATCGATAGTTGGTACTTCGTCTTCAATTTGAAGACCTACTTTATTTGCTGCTTTCAATAATGCTTTCGTTACAGTAGTATTAAATTGTTTATTGGCTTCATCAACAATAATTGTCGAACCGGTATCAGTCATTTTAGGGGCGACAGCATTAATTTTTTGGTTCACTTTATATGTAATATCTGCTTTTTCCGGATGTTTACGAAGTGTTCCCGTAATTTGATGTGTAAATTTCTTAGGTATATAAATTCCTGCATAATATTTACCCATTCGTATTTCATGATCTGCTTTCTCCCGACTGACAAATTGCCAATCAAATTTATCATTGTTCTTCAATGTGTCTTCGAGCGTATTACCTACATTAATTTTCTTACCTCGAATTTTATCGCCTTGGTCTTCGTTTACAACTGCCACTTTAATATGACCTGTATTACTATATGGATCCCACATTGCCCATAAATTAAACCATGCGTAAAATGAAGGTAAAATTGCCAAACCGCCTAGAATTACCCAAGCAGCAGGTGTTTTAGCGACACGCTTTAAGTCTGTCAAAAATAGTTTAAACGCGTTCTTCATTTTCACTCTCCTAAAAATGAAATATTAAGAATTTATATCAATATGATTTAAAACATTGTTTTTTATATCGTAGAATTAGTATAATACTTTTATCACGAATGCCATAATTAGTTGATATACGTCAACAATTAAAATGGTACTCATGCATTATAGCAGAAAATAATTTTAGCGACAAAACTAATGCTACGTTAAAATACGATAGAAATCGTCTGACTTAAGACGGATTTATAAAATATATTATACAAAATTAAGGAGCGTTTATTGATGTCGAAGCAAAAATTTATGATATATTTGCTAACTACAACTCTGGTTTTACCAACATTTACATCTAGTGTTGCTCAAGCTGAAGAGAATACAAAAGAAACTAAAACATCTGAATCAAATAATGAGGATTCAACTTCTACATCAGAAACAACACGTACTGAAAGCAATGAAACTCCATCTTCAGAAGATTCAACTTCTGATAGCTCTGATAATAAAAAGCCAGACTCTCAGTCAAAAGAAAGTCAATCAGACACAGTTTCAAATGAAGATGCCTCTTCTCATTCTAAACCATCATCAACACATTCGAAAAATAATCGTTCATCTAATACTAAAGATGAAGATACGTATCATACACCCTTATCTGTATTTAACATGAATGATTCAAATCATTCATTCTCATCAAATTTTTTAGATCCTAGTCACTTTGAAAATGGCTTTAGTTTAACAAGTTTGATTTCATCTTTATTCCATTTTGATGATGATATTTCTAAATATGAACATGTTGAAAGTGATTCATCTTCATCTAATACTAATGATGACAAAAATGCAACGAATACAACTTCTTCAGATGAAGATCGTACTGAATCATCACATCAACACACAACAATTGATCCATCACCTCAAGACTCATCTGATAAGTCAAATAGTCATACCACACCATCAAATCAATCTGAGGTACTAACAGAAAATAACCAGTCAGATCAATCGTCTGAGTCATCATTTAAATATAGTAACAGTAATAACAATTATTCAACTGATGATTCTAGCGTAAGCAAAGCCTTAGATTCATTGAATCAATTAGCTTCAGATTTAAATGATTCTAATACTAATGAGTCCTCGACATCTGAAAATAGCAATCAATCAACATCACAGCAAACAACAAAAAATACAACATCTCAAACCTCTCAAGAAGAGCAAGCAACACCTAATAAAGATCGTCAACAATCAGAGGATGTACTAGATGCGCTTCTTGATAAATATAGTGATAAAGCAACACAAACACATAAAGACTATACATCATCTAAAAAAGACAGCACATCTCAAGCATCACAAAATGAAGATTCAAAAAAAGATACATCAACAACTCAAGACCAACTAGACACAAATAAAGACAATCCACAATTACCAACGGAAAAACAACTAAAACATAAACAAGAAGCACCACAATCATTTGAAAATGATTTTAAACAAAGTAATACACGCGCTATAAGTTTATTCCAAGACGTACCACAATTAGATGGGAACAATGTTACTAATGGAAAGATGGCAGTGGTAGAAAATAAAGCAACACGTGAATTTATTACATCTATTGCTAAAGATGCGCATAAAATTGGGCAAGATAATGACATTTATGCTTCTGTCATGATTGCGCAGGCCATTTTAGAATCAAGTTCAGGTAATAGCGCTCTTGCACAAGCACCAAACTACAATTTATTCGGTATGAAAGGTAGTTATAAAGGCGCTTCAGTTAACTTCAATACACTTGAAGCTAGTAGCGATAATCATATATTTAGTATTAATGCTAGTTTCCGTAAATATCCAAATCTTAAAGCTTCATTAAAAGATTATGCTGATTTAATCAAACACGGTATTGACGGTAATCCTACAATTTATAAATCATCTTGGAAAAACATTGCACCAAGTTATCGTTCAGCAACACGTCATTTAAGCCAAACTTATGCGACTGATCCAAACTATGCAACGAAATTAAATAGCTTAATTGAACATTACAATTTAACTGATTTTGATAAGAAACACATGCCTGATTTAGATAAATACTCAAAATCAACAGGAAGTAGTGGCACAGATGTTTCAGGAAGTGCATTTAAGCCATTTTCAATTTCAGATGTTGCTTCACCGTATCCATATGGTCAATGTACTTGGTATGTGTACGAACGTGTTCAACAATTTGATAAACATGTAGGCGGTCATTGGGGCGATGCACATAACTGGGATAATAGCGCTGAAGACGCAGGTTATAGTGTAAGTACAACCCCTAAAAATCATACAGCTGTTGTATTTGAAGCAGGTCAATCTGGAGCAAGTGGGTTATATGGTCACGTTGCTTTCGTTGAAAAAGTCAATGATGATGGATCAATCATTATTTCAGAATCAAATGTAAAAGGATTAGGTATTGTATCATATCGCCAAATTGATGCGGATACTGTCTCATCTTTACACTATATTCAACCTAAATAAATGCATAACAAAAGCCATTGAGTTTCAAAAATTTGAAACTCAATGGCTTTTTTATTATGAATATACTAATACTTGGGCAACTAATAAGCCACCGCCAAAGATAAATACAAAAACGACAATTGGCCATACAAATTTAAACCAATGTGAATATTTCATATCCAACATTTGTAATGTAGCCATAATCAATCCTGTTGGTGCTAAAAATAGCATCGCATATTGTCCAAATTGATACGCTGTAACAATCACAAATCGAGGGATACCTACTGTATCAGCAAGTGGTGCAAATATTGGCATCGCCAGTACAGCTAATCCTGATGATGAAGGAATAATAAATCCTAGGAAGAAAAAGATAATCAATAATACAAGAATAAACAGTGGTCCATTCACATGTTTTACAAGTGATGATGAAAAATTTAACACTGTATCTGAAATCAGTCCATCATTCATAATCCTATTAATACCACGTGCAAGACCAATGATTAATGATACGCCTACTAAGCTTGATGCACCATTAACAAATGCATCGACCACTTTTTTCTCACCTAATCCATTCTTACCTAATGCGACAATAAGCATAATCACAATGGTAAAGGCTAAAAACATAGACGCCATAATCGGGAACCACCATCCCTGAGTCATGACGCCCCAAACCATAATTGGGAATGGCAAGATAAAGAGTATTAAAATAATTTTTTCACGTAAGGTAAAGATACTGTCTTCACTATTATTCTTAATCACTGACCATTGTCGTTCAAACTTCACTTTATCATCATAAGTGTATGATCGTTTCGGATTTTTTTTTATGCGTTTTGCATACCAGTATAAATATCCAATCGTAAAGATGGTTGCTACAATAAGTCCAGCAATACGCCAATATAATCCATCTACAAATGTTGTTCCTGCAGCATTAGAGGCAATGACTACTGAAAAAGGGTTAACGGTTGAAAACGTACTCCCAATAGAACTCGCCAGAAAAATAGATCCTACACATATAATAGAATCATAGCCCATCGCTATAAAGATAGGTACCAACACTGGATAGAAAGCGACCGCTTCTTCTTCAATGCCACATAACGTTCCACCTAAAATCATTAAGATAGATACCATAAAGACCAGTAAAAATTCATGCCCTTTCGTTTTTTTAGTTAATGCTAATAATCCCGATTCAAAAGCACCACTCGTTTGTACGACGCCTATTAAACCACCAAGCACAAGAATAAATACCATGACATCGACAGCTTCAATCGTTCCATTTACCATACTTGTCGTAATTTGATCGGGACCCGCTGGCTTTTGTTTCAAGCGCTCGTAAGTTCCAGGAATCGATATCGGTTTATTGATAGCACCTGATTTAAATTGATTCACATCAATTTTGACACCTAATTTATCAAGTTGCTCTTGTGTCCCTGGGACTGTCGTTGTTTTATGATGTGCATCGACAATCTTAAATTCATGCGCTCCTGCATTATAAGAAAGCTTAGAATACGCACCTGCTGGCACAATCCAAGTTGCTAACACTGCAATAATGGTTAAAATAAATAATATTGTAAATGCACCAGGCATTTTTAATCGAAACCGTTTTTTCTCTTTTTTATCAGATGCTGTATGCGATACGCGTTCACTGTGTTCCATGCTCCCCACCCCTTTAATCTTAATCACTTCAACATGTGCCACGTCATAATTACAATTGAGTCATTTTAAAATTGTTTTTTCACACTTCAAGTTTATGTCTAATGCATATGACATTCAATGATGATGTAAAGTAAATTGATTATGATTCATACTTTGGATACATCTTTTACATATGTTGAGTTGTCCATTTAAGTGCAACAACTCAACATATAAAAATAGAGTAAATAATTAATGTTCAATGGCATTAATTATTTACTCCTATTTATTTGGTTTAGTTATTAGATTTGTGATGTTTACGACGACTGAACCATACAAGTGCCCCGCCTGCAATAGCAATCACTGCTGCAATCGGAATCCAGTTTTTCTTAATGGCTTCACCTGTTGCAGGTAATGATAAATTTCCATCACTATTAAATAAACCGCTAAGTAAACCATCATCGCCTAAATGACCTAATGATAAGCCTTGTGTTGGATTAGGAATATCACTTATACCGTCAAGTAAGCTGTTTCCATTTGTTAATCCATCAAGCAAACTACTACCTGAAGGAAGATTGCCTAATAGACTTGAACCAAGATTTGAACCACTTGTGTTACCCGTAATACGATCTAATAATGATGGGCGATTTACAATTGGATCAAGAATATAATTTAATCTATTTTTGGCTTGACCTAAGCTATTTTGAAGTTGTAATAAGTCATTTGCTTTACCATTAATTGTACTTTTCACTAAATCCAAAGCATTCGCTTTATCAGATTGTACTCTTGAAATAATATCAGCTAAAGCGTTCGCTTTTGCTTGGTTTAATTTTGTTGCTAACATTGTTTCAATGGCTTGTTTACGATTAGACGTTTTATCTAAAATATCATTTAAAATATCATCACTAGACACAAGACCATGTTGATTAAATGCTTGTTTTAAGCGATCAACAATTTGTGAATTTGTTAAATGGTCATTGGCTAATCGTTTCGCAATAGTAGCCGCTTCATTTTGGCCTAAACGTGTAGATAAAATTGTTTTTAATAAATCCTCTTTATTAGTAGCTTGTTCTAACATAGATTTTAAAATGTCATCACTCGTTGTTGAAGTTAATCCATCAATTTGTTTCATAATCTGATCTGCAATTTGTTTATCAGACTGCCCTTTTGTTTTAATATTTTTCAAGATGTGTTGTGCTTCATTTTTACTAAACACGCTGTTTAATATATCTTCAACTGCATGTTGTTTGTCAGACGCTTGTTGCAAACGATTAAGAATAATATCACGGTTATTCTCTATATTTTTACGTACAGTTTCAATGTCATTATCAATAGCTTGTTTATCTTTTTTCGCTAAATCAGCTTGATGTTGAATGTTATCACGTAAATCAGATAATTGATCTAATTTACGATTGATATATAAATGACTGGCATCATCTTTACTATTTTCAATTTTAGCAATAGCTTGATTAATTTTTTCAGTTTCTGATAATTGGTGATTCACTTTATCAAATTGATGATGTCGTACATCTGTATCTAAGTCTTGATCTTTATGCGTATTGTTTAATTTAGCTAATTCATCTAATACATGATGGTTTGAATTAGAATGTGTTGTGTCTTCTGTTGTTGGCGCTTCTTGAGTGCTAGATGATTCAGTTGTCGCCTCTTCAGTATTATTGTCATCACTTGGTAATTGGTTTGAATTGTTTTCTTTTGAACTTTCCATGTCTTTTTTAGCACTATCGATATCATTTTTAATACTATCTAATTTATCAACAATAGAAGTTTCTGATTTAGAAGAGGTTGGTTGATTTGAAGGATCCTCAGTTGTTGGTGCTTCTTTTGATGATTCTTCCGTAGTGGATTCCTCTTTCGTTACTTCATCAGTTGTGTTTTCAGAAGTATTTGATTCAGAAGACGAAGATTCATTTGATGTTGTTGCATCTTTTTGTTGACCGCTATCAACTTTATTAGATAGAGCATCTAAATCTGATACGATGTTATCTAAATCATTTGATATATTAGATGTATCATCAGCAGAAGTGTCGTGACTTGTTGTAGCTTTTTCTTCTGTTGACGCATCTTGAGTGCTAGATGATTCAGTACTATTATCCTTGTTTGAAACGTCCGTTGTGTTTTCTTGTGCTGTTGCTTTATTTTCTTTTTTCGCTTCTTTGATTATATTTTTAATTTCAGTCTGATTTTTAGCACTTTCAATATCTTCTTTATAACTTTTTAACTCAACTGCACTTAAATGTTTTAGTTGCTTAATGTCTTTTTTCGCTTTATTAATTGCATCTTGTAAATCTTTTTGAACATGTGTTGAAGTTTCAGAAGTTGCTGTTTCTGCATCTTGTGTTGCTGCAAATGCATCTTTAGTAAACCCGTAACCTACAAGTGAACTACTTAATATTAAAGCTGAACATGACACTTTTAAATACGAACTTAACTTCGACATTTTACGATTTTCGTTTTGCGTATTTTTATTCATTAATGCCACCCTTTTTTAGTGATATTCCATTTCATTATATAACATTTTACATAAAACTTGAATGTCTTATTATATTTTTATTTATTCGTTTTAATCAAAGATTAAACATCATTAACTATTATATTTTTAAGCGTTTTATATTCATTTTTCGAATATTCGTTACCTCTACTGAATACTGATATTGACCTGTTAAATCAATCAGCGATAAAAACTTATTGTGTCCTGCGCCTGTATCTATAGATAATTCATTTTTATTTTTATAAATCTCGTCTTTCTTTAATCCATAGCGATTATTCGGTACATGACCATGAA
>OAWQ01000303.1_pt1 | contig 10936 bp, 10 predicted proteins | sample 1476961 | NCBI WGS metagenome assembly OAWQ01 (sample SAMEA2580247, study PRJEB22360) | human gut metagenome | biome: human gut; feature: human-associated habitat; material: faeces | place: Denmark | collected 2008/2010
AAGGATACGACGTTGTGACAGCAGACAACGGACGCGAAGGACTTGAAATGGCACTTGAGAAAGATTTCGATCTTATTCTCTTGGACCTTATGTTGCCTGAGATGGACGGTTTCGAAGTGACACGTCGTCTCCAACAAGAAAAAAATACTTATATTATGATGATGACAGCTCGCGACTCAATCATGGATATTGTTGCCGGTTTGGACCGTGGAGCTGATGACTATATTGTAAAACCATTTGCGATTGAAGAACTGTTGGCACGTATTCGTGCAACCTTCCGTCGCCAAGATATCGAAGCTACTAAGAATGCACCATCTAAAGCGTCAACCTATCGCGATTTGAAATTGGATGTTCAAAACCGTGCAGTTGTTCGTGGTGATGAGGCGATTCCATTGACAAAACGTGAGTTTGATTTGTTGAACACACTTTTAAGCAATATGAACCAAGTAATGACCCGTGAGGAACTCTTGCTTCAAGTCTGGAAATATGATGACGTAATTGAAACAAACGTTGTAGATGTTTATATTCGTTACTTACGTGGGAAAATCGACATTCCAGGTAAGGAATCATACATTCAAACAGTACGAGGGATGGGTTACGTTATCCGTGAAAAATGAGTAAATTATTTGGTAAAGTAACCATTAGAAAAAAGTTGACCATAACAGCTGCTGTGGTCTTCTTTATTGTATTGTCGATGTTCACTCTGGTTGTTGTTCTCTCAGCCAATACGCTTCTTTTGCAACGTGAACGTCAAAATGTAAATAATACAATCTCAAAAGTTGTTACTTATATCGAAAAGGACTGGGACTCTGATGAAGAGTTGAGTCCAGAATCGCTTTTATCGGCCCTTTATTCACCGAAAAATATCTATGGATCAATGATTAATGGAGTGCTTTCTGAAAAGCATTCCTTAGATGGTCAAGTTGCGGTTTCTAATAAATTATATTCCAATCAGTCTGTCTATGTTTATGACAAAAAGGGAACTTTACTTCTGAGGAGGATACAGACTCACCTCCAGGCATGTCTGAGGTCAATAAACTGAAGTCGGTTTCCTATAAAGGTAAACGTGGTTTCTTATTACAAGTTCCAATCTATGGCAAGGATAAGAAGGCCATTGTTGGGTATGCTCAAGTTTTCCATGATTTGGAATTTTACTATGCGTTAAAAGAGCGTCTAATTTTCCTATTGATATTCCTTGAAGTAGGAATAACTGTCTTAGTTATTGCAGTAACTGTAGTTGTCTTGACATCTATTCTTCGTCCGATGAGGCAGTTGCACGAAACGATGGGTATTATTACAGATTCGCCAAGTGACTTGGAGCTTCGTTCTAAGATTGAGAGTCATGATGAGATTGGTGATTTGGCGGTTAACTTTAACCGTATGATGGATAAAATTCAAGAAAATAATCAGATGCAGATGCGTTTCTTGAGTGACGTCAGTCACGAATTACGTACTCCAATTGCAGTTATTAAGGGACATATGGACCTCTTGCAACGTTGGGGTAAAAATGATCCTGAAATTCTTGAAGAAAGTCTTGAAGCTGCAAGTCACGAAGCCAACCGTATGACGATTATGATTAACGATATGTTGGATTCTATTCGTGTTAAGGGGTCATTTGACAATCATAGAAATGATACATGTGATTTGAATTCTTCAATCCGTACGGTTATTGGGAATTTCCGTGTCTTACATGAAGACTACCAATTCTACCTCAATGATTTTGAGAGTTCAGAGCGTCCAGCACAGATTTACAGCCAGCACTTTGAACAGGTTATTACTATTTTGATTGATAATGCAGTCAAGTATTCGCCTGTTAATAAGGAAATCCAGGTTACTATCAAGGCTCTGGAAGATGAGATGTTAGTACAGGTACAGGATAATGGTGAGGGTATCTCCAAAGAAGATATTGAACATATCTTTGAACGCTTCTATCGTTCAGATAAGGCTCGTAACCGTACGACAACCCAATCTGGTGTGGGTATTGGCTTATCAATCCTCTATCAAATTGTGGAAGCTTATCGATGCCATATTGATGTCAGTTCAGAACTTGGTGTGGGTACACGTTTTGACCTCTACATTCCTTTTGCAGGGTCAGAAACTACGACACCTCAACTTGAGGATTAAGTCAATTTACAAGAGATTTATACTAACGCTCAATCATGAGCACGTCTAGTTAAAGGCGTGCTTTTTATGTGTTTTTATGGTAAAATAGAGTACTGAATTTCGAAGATTGGTGGTGAAGTGCATGCGTTGTCCAAAATGTCAACATAATAAATCTAATGTTATCGATAGCCGTCAGGCAGAGGATGGAAATACTATTCGTCGTCGTCGAGAGTGTGATGCTTGTCATGCCCGTTTTACTACATTTGAGCGTGTGGAAGAAGTTCCACTTTTAGTTGTCAAAAAAGACGGTACTCGTGAACAATTCTCTCGAGATAAGATTTTCAATGGTATCTTGATGAGTGCTCAGAAGCGCCCAGTTTCAAGTGAGGATATTGAAAATGCCATCACCCGCATAGAGCAAAACATTCGCCGTAACCATGATGGAGAGGTTGATAGTGAAGTTATTGGGAATTTAGTCATGAAAGAACTAGCAGACCTTGATGAAATTACCTATGTCCGTTTTGCCAGCGTCTACCGTTCTTTCAAAGATGTTGATGAGATTGAAAAATTGCTTCAAGAAATCACCAAGACCGTCCGTGCGAAAAAAGAGTCTAAAAAATGAGACCTATTGAAGAATTTGTCTATGTTGGCAATCAGGTTATCGTTCCCGATCAGGCAAGTTTGATGCGTTGCTATTATCCCATTATCGGGAGTGAGGGATACGCTCTCTACCAGTATTTCCTGGCTTTTTATGACAATGGTAATCACCGCCATAAGTTTGCGGCTATTCTGAATCATCTTAACTTTGGTATGCAGCCCCTTCAAGAAGCCTTGGCGGTCCTGACAGCGGTAGACTTGTTGGCTTTCTATCATTCTCCTCAGGGAATTTATGTTGTGGAGCTTAAGTCTCCCTTATCAATTGAGCATTTTCTAAAACATGCCGTTTATAGTTCACTTCTAGAGCAAAAAATTGGTGAACCAGCAGTAGATGCTTTAAAACCGACGAGTTTACATGGTTTACAAGATTTATCTAAACGTTTTTCGGATGTCTTTACCGATGAGCGCTTGGCTCAAAAGTCTGTTTCTGAAATTAAGCCTAAAAATTCATTTGATTTAAGTAGTTTCAGGAATCGTATGCAGGTTGATGGACTTGTATTTACAGATGAAAAGACAGATGTTCCAGAAATCTATAAATTGTCTGAAACCTATGACATGAATTGGTATGATACCTATCTCTTAGCTAAAAAGACAGCCGTAAACCACCAGATTATTGTCAAGCGTATGCAAGTGCAATTAGAGCAAGCTCAAGCTCAAAAATTGGGTGGTAATTCTGCATTGACGGAGACGGAGCAAAAGATTCTTAAAGCTGTTAAATCTGAAAAACCTGTTGATTACTTACAGAGTGCTAAGGGTCCAGGCGGGACTGTAACTAATTCTGAGAAGAAGATTCTCACGGATTTGGCACAAAGAGGCTTTATGGATGAGGTTATTAACCTCATGGTTGCCTACAGTTTGGGACGGACACGTTCAACAAATGTGAACCGAGAGTATATCTCTAAACTTGCCAACGATTTTGCCTTTAAGAAGATTGTTACTGCTGAACAAGGGCTTTTGGCTTTGCGTAGTGGTTACGACAAAAAATCACAGCGGGCAAAAGATGATTCTAAGAGGAAAACAAATGTACCTAGCTGGAGTGATCCTGATTACGATAATCAAACCAGTCAGGCCGATCAAGCCAAGTTAGACGAAATTAGACGTCGGGCTTTGGCAAAACTAGAAAAAGGAAAGGAGTAGCCAATGGAAAGAGTTGGACAAACCCTCAACCGAACGGGGCATCATGGGTCTGGTAATGCAACAGATTTAATGAAGCAAATTTTGGCGGATCCAAGAGTGGCTAGCTTTATTCAAGAACATGGCTTAAGTCAGGACCAAATCAAGCGTAGTCTTCCAAAGTTCAATCAATTCTTGGTGGAATGCCGTAAGGTCAAAGAAGGTGATGTCACCTACATTGCCAAAGGGTATGAGCCGATTCTGACCATGAATGAAGGCTACGCTGATGTGACCTATAAGGAAACGCGTCAGCTTAAGGAGCAGCAAGAACAACAGGCTATTTCTAAGCGGATTAACTTGCTGAGTTTGCCTCAGTCTTATCGCAAGATTACCTTTGCTGATATCGCACTAGATGATGTCGCTCGTGTTGATACCTTTGAGATACTTGTTGATTTTGTGGCTAATTACCCTAGTCCAGACCAGAAAGGTCTCTATATCTACGGGGATATGGGGGTTGGGAAATCCTTCATGTTGGCAGCTATGGCCCATGAGCTTTCAGAGACTAAGAAGGTTGCAACGACCATTATTCATTATCCATCTTTTGCTATTGATGTTAGAAATGGGATTAAGGACAATTCTGTGAAGGAACAAATTGATGCTGTCAAAGAAGCAGAAGTCCTAGTTTTAGATGATATTGGTGCAGAGCAATTCTCTTCTTGGATTAGGGATGATGTTTTGCAAGTCATTCTCCAGTATCGCATGATCGAGGAGCTACCAACCTTCTTCACATCCAACTATAGTTTTGCAGATTTAGAAGCTAAGCTATCCAATGGACGTCAAGGAGACGAGACTTGGCAGGCCAAACGTGTGATGGAACGTATTCGTTTTCTAGCTAAAGAGGTTCACTTGAAAGGTGTTAATCGCCGTTAAGGTGATCCTAATAATGATAAAGAACAAGCGTGTTTGCTTTCCTTGGTGGAAGTGAGATTGCTAAATGAAGAAAGGAATCCCTAATTTAATCAGGGACTTAAATATATGACATTACCTACAGTTGCTATCGTGGGTCGCCCAAATGTTGGGAAGTCGACCCTATTTAACCGAATTGCGGGTGAACGTATCTCTATCGTCGAAGACGTTGAAGGGGTAACACGTGACCGTATTTATACCTCTGCTGAGTGGCTTAACCGTCAGTTTAGCTTGATTGATACAGGTGGTATCGATGATGTCGATGCTCCATTCATGGAACAGATTAAGCACCAAGCTGACATTGCCATGACTGAAGCTGATGTTATTGTCTTTGTCGTTTCAGGCAAGGAAGGCGTGACAGATGCGGATGAGTACGTTGCCCGTATTCTCTATAAGACCAACAAGCCAGTTATCTTGGCGGTAAATAAAGTGGATAACCCTGAAATGCGTGCAGATATCTATGATTTCTATTCTCTTGGGCTTGGCGATCCCTACCCAGTTTCATCTGTACACGGTATTGGTACGGGGGATGTTCTCGATGCTATCGTTGAAAATCTTCCAACAGAAGTTGAAGAGGAAAATCCAGATATCATCCGTTTCAGTTTGATTGGGCGTCCAAACGTCGGAAAATCAAGTTTGATTAACGCCATTTTAGGTGAGGACCGAGTGATTGCAAGTCCTATTGCTGGTACGACTCGTGATGCCATTGATACAAACTTTGTGGACAGTGACGGTCAAGAGTATACCATGATTGACACTGCTGGAATGCGTAAATCTGGTAAGGTTTATGAAAACACAGAAAAATACTCTGTAATGCGTTCTATGCGTGCCATTGACCGCTCTGATATTGTTCTTATGGTTATCAATGCCGAAGAAGGTATCCGTGAGTATGACAAGCGTATTGCTGGTTTTGCTCATGAAGCTGGTAAAGGGATTATCATTGTAGTTAACAAATGGGATACGATCAAGAAGGACAACCATACTGTTTCCAACTGGGAAGCAGATATCCGTGATCAGTTCCAATTCTTGAGCTATGCCCCAATTATCTTTGTATCAGCTGAGACGAAACAACGTCTTAACAAGTTGCCGGAGATGATTAAACGCATCAGTGAGAGTCAAAACCGTCGTATTTCATCGGCTGTCTTGAATGATGTTATCATGGATGCCATCGCCATCAACCCAACACCAACTGACAAAGGAAAACGCCTTAAGATTTTCTACGGCACACAAGTTTCGGTTAAACCACCAACATTTGTTGTCTTTGTCAATGAAGAAGAGCTTATGCACTTCTCATACATGCGTTTCTTGGAAAATCAAATTCGTCAGGCCTTTGGTTTTGAGGGAACACCAATCCATTTGATTGCCCGTAAACGTAAATAAAAAAGTAGACCAACCAGAATAGAATCTTTATGGGTTGGTCTTTTATCATTGTAAGGAGAAAACGATGTTAGAAAATATTCAAGCTTATTTATCTAAACAAGGAGTTAAGTATATCAAACCTGAAAAAGCGGGTCCGCATCAGGAAGAGATGGAAGCGCTCAAAAATTTGGGACAAGCTGCTCGTAAGGAGATGCAGACTTTAGCAAAACGTCTAGAGGAGCGCCTAGATCCCATGAAAATGGATCGTGTCAGCAATTGGGCTAACCAGGCACAAATATGCCGTCCACATTTCTGGTGCTATTACAGGGAACCTGAGGACAGTTTAGATGATGTTGCTATGGCGATTCGACTCTACGGTCAAGCTGAAGATTGGGGAATATCAGTTGAAGTGAGCTTTGTCGAACGGAAAAAATCAGATACTACTCTAGCGAAGCAACATAAGGTCCTAGACTTACCGATTACTTCTCCACTTTATTATCTTGCTCAAGAAGATGGTGACAGTCATCGTGTGGAAGGGACTGAAGCGAACCGTCATATGTTTAAAAAAGCAGTCAAAGATGGTCGTGTTCGAAAGGTCTTGGTTAAATATGATGTTCCTGTGACGGATAGCTTGACTATAGATGACTTGCTAGATCAACTAATGGAAGGCTTTCAACTGCTAAGGCCTTATTATGATAGTTGTCAGGATGCAAATAAGTTGTTGGAAGATTAGTGTAAAAAGGAGAGTAAAAATGCAAGGATTATTAATGATTGATATGCAAAAGGCCTTTGATAATAGTTCATAGGGAGAACGTAATAACCCTCAGCTTGAAGTGAATTCCCAAAAATTACTCAATTTTTTTAGAGAAAAGGGATGGCCAGTACTGCATGTTCAACACGTATCTGAGAATACTCAATCACGTTTTCACGTATCTCAAGGTCAAGATTTTAAAGATGGCTTTCAACCATGCCCAGGTGAACCTGTTTTCCAAAAGATAGTTAATAGTGCTTTCATTGGGACGAATTTAGAAAGCTATTTAAGAGATAAAAAAATTGATAAGTTAGTTATTGCAGGCTTAACCTTGCCACACTGTGTGTCTACCACAACTCGCATGGCGGCTAATTTAGGGTTTAAGACGTTACTTATTTCAGATGCAACGGCCAGTTTTGCCCTACCCAATTTAGATGGTCATTTGATAGATCCAGAGGTCCTGCATACCATAAATCTAGTATCCTTACACGGTGAATTTGCTCAAGTAATGACAACAGAGGAGTTCATGGGGGGGATGATAATGATACATAAGTAGTAAAACTATATAAGTTTATATTACTAGCGTTTTTATCAGATATAATAATCTGAAATGTGATGGGTTATATCTCCAAAAATATGTTACGAGGAACTTGACTTATCATCTTAAAGTCAGGTTCTTTTTTGAATGAGAACTTTAAGTTAGCACTCAAAGGAATCCCTTTCGTAATAACAGCCCTACAAGGTTAACTTGGTTTCTCCTGAGCTAGAAAGTGGACGAAAAGTTCGGTTTACTACTGCATCATTGGTATAAAGTAAAATAAAAACGAGGTTGGAACAATTGTCTCAACCTCATTTATTTATTTCGGTGAAATCACTTCAGCACCACCCATGTAAGGACGAAGAACTTCAGGGATAGTTACTGAACCATCTTCGTTTTGGTAGTTTTCAAGGATAGCGGCCACTGTACGTCCGACAGCAAGCCCTGAACCGTTGAGAGTGTGAAGAAGTTTTACTTTACCATCAGCTTCGTCACGGTAACGGATTTGTGCACGACGAGCTTGGAAATCTTCTGTGTTTGAACATGAAGAAATTTCGCGGTAGGTATTTTGTGCTGGTATCCAAACTTCCAAGTCGTAAGTTTTCGCAGCTGAGAATCCCATATCTCCAGTACACAAAGTGATGACACGGTATGGCAAGTTAAGTTTTTGAAGGATATTTTCAGCGTTAACTACCATTTTTTCCAATTCATCGTATGAGCTTTCTGGTTTTGAGAATTTGACCATTTCAACCTTGTGGAATTGGTGAAGGCGAATCAAACCACGTGTGTCACGACCTGCTGAACCAGCTTCTGAACGGAATGAAGGGCTCATAGCTGTGAAGTAGATTGGCAATTCTTTACCGTCAAGAATCTCACCGCGGTAGTAGTTAGTCAAAGGAACTTCAGCTGTTGGGATAAGGACGTAATCAGTGCCATCAAGCTCGAAAGTATCTTCTTTGAATTTTGGATATTGACCAGTACCAAACATAGAGTCGTGGTTAACCATGTAAGGTGTGATCATTTCAGTGTAACCTTCTTTAGCGTGCTCATCCAACATGAAGTTGTAAATCGCACGTTCTAATTTTGCTCCTAAGCCTTTGTAGAAGAGGAAGCGAGAACCAGTAACTTTAGCGCCACGTTCCCAATCAAGAATACCAAGGTCTTCACCAAGATCCCAGTGAGGTTTAATCTCAAAATCAAAGTCACGAGGTGTTCCCCAACGACGAACTTCTACATTCTCATCCTCGTCAGTACCAACTGGTACAGTCTCGTGTGGTGTGTTTGGAAGTGTCACAACGATATTGTTAAGTTTTTCATCAATAGCAGCAAGTTCAGAATCAATTTCTTTAATTTCTGCAGAAACTTTTTGCATGGCTGCAATTTGTTCTGAGGCGTCTTCTTTATTACGTTTTGCCTGAGCAATACCGTCTGAAGCAATATTACGTTGAGCTTTGAGTTCTTCAGATTTGATAAGAAGTTCACGGCGTTTAACATCAAGCTCTTTTAGTTCATTTAAAGTCTCAGCAACGACACCACGTGTAGCCAATTTCTCGGAAAGGGCATCAAAGTCGTTACGAATACGTTTTACATCTAACATAAGTTCCTCCAAAAAATAAAACACCCGGTGAAAGTGTTGGAGTGACATAGGCCACGGTTCCATCCAACTTCACAGGAGTGCACTTGTTTATGTTTTTAATTATTAGAAACGGTAGAATTTCGTAGGTCAACCCTACCTGCTCACAGCAACCGCAGGCTTTCTGTAAAGGTCTAGCTATTACTTATCCGTCCTTTACAATTATACAAAAATTATGATTTTTTGGCAAATAAACCTTTGATACGAGCACCAATGGTTTGGATGAGAGTTGGTAGTTTGACGACTTTTTCATTGCCAAGGTGTTCCCTAGCAATCTTTAGAATCTTCCCAGAATCTTTAGAGGCAAAGAGGAATTTACTCTTGTCGGTTAATATTTCAAAATGACGGCTGATTCTCTTTCCTGATACATTTGCACCGATTTGTGTAATGCTAGTCCATGGAATTTGAATGTATTGTTCAACATTGACATCAGGGTAGAATTCAAGAGCTACATCTCCAATTAGAAATTTACCGACTTTACCTCCGATAGCCATGTAGGAAACGCCTGTTGTATGCAGTTCAACTGTTTTGTTTAGTGATTGTGCCATATCTATCTCGCTTTTTGATTGTAGTACCTTTATTATAGCATAAGAAAAGAGTTCAGCTTTGCTAAACTCTTACTCTTTTTACATGATTCCGAAGAAGCTTGCAACAATACCAACTACAAAGAGTCCGATGATGATTGTGATTGGTGAAACTTTCTTCTTAAGCAACCACATACATGCAAAAGTAAGGAGAAGTCCCATCAAACCTGGAATTAATGAATCCAATTGTTTTTGTAGGGTATCGACTTGAATCTTATCAAAGCTAAGCTTATCGTTGGCTTGACCAAGGATAGTTTTTAGTTGGTCACCAGTAACATTTCCTTTAGGCCACTCGATATAGGCACCTTTAGACAAAACTTTACCTGGAAGATTTACAGTGAAGACGATAGAGACCCAACGTTCAACGAGGACGGCCAAGATGAACATACCAAGGATTGATGCCCCTTTAGTAATATCTTTCAAGATACCACCAGACATGTCTTTAGTGATTTCTGAACCTGCTTTGTAACCAAGTTCTTGAGTGTACCACAAGAAGGCCATACGGATAAGGTTCCAACCGATGAAGAAGATAAGTGGACCAGCGATGTTACCAGCTTGTGCCAATGATGCACCAAGGGCACCAAGGATTGGACGAACTGTGAACCAGAAGACAGGGTCACCGATACCGGCAAGTGGTCCCATCATACCGATTTTAACCCCTTGGATAGCCGCATCTTCGATTTCAGTACCATTAGCTTTTTCTTCTTCAAGAGCTAAAGTAACCCCCATGATAGGAGCAGCTACGTAAGGGTGGGTATTGAAGAATTCCAAGTGACGTTTAAGAGCTGCGGCTTGGTCTTCTTTGTTAGTGTAGAGTTTTTTGATAGCAGGAATGAGTGAGTAAGCCCAACCCAAGTTTTGCATACGTTCATAGTTCCATGAACCTTGCAAGAATTGTGAGCGCCACCAAACCTTTTTACGATCCGCTTGAGATAATTGAATTTTTTCAGCCATGAGAGCACCCCTTCCTAGTAGTCTTCCAAGATATCGCCGATTGGGTCGCCTGAACCAGATGAAGTTCCGCCACCATTTCCGCCACCTTGTTTAGAAAGGTTGAGGTAGATGAAGGCGATGGCAACACCAATGGCACCAAGAGCGATAAGTGTCAATTGGCTAATTGCTGCGAAAGCAAAACCGATGGCAAAGAATGGCCAAACTTCACGAGTAGCCATCATGTTGATAACCATGGCGTAACCAACGGCTACGACCATACCACCACCGACAACCATACC
>OAWQ01000307.1_pt1 | contig 10772 bp, 9 predicted proteins | sample 1476961 | NCBI WGS metagenome assembly OAWQ01 (sample SAMEA2580247, study PRJEB22360) | human gut metagenome | biome: human gut; feature: human-associated habitat; material: faeces | place: Denmark | collected 2008/2010
AAAGCTGGGAAATCATCAAACTCATCCAAGACTTCCCACGTATCATCAACCGTGCTTCAGACAACTTTGAACCATCTATCGTTGCTAAATTTGCTATCAGCTTGGCCCAAGCCTTCAACAAATACTATGCGCACACACGTATCTTGGACGAAAGCCCAGAACGTGACAGCCGTTTAGCTCTTTGCTACGCAACAGCAACAGTCCTCAAAGAAGCCCTTCGCCTTCTCGGCGTTGAAGCTCCAGACGAGATGTAAGCCATATTTAAAACGCCTAAGGGCGTTTTTTTAGTGACCAAAAAAAGAACACAACACATGGTGTTGAGCTCTTTTGGAGATTATGAAAAAGAAAAGTTCGTTGTTCTACAAAAAGTGTAAGCCAACGAGACTTACTGAACTGCGTTCAGTAAAAGTTATTTAGGAGACTTAAAGTATAACTTCCCTACCTTAAAGAAACCTTAAATCGCAGAAAAAAATCCCCAAAGGGATTTTCACAGCAGTCCAAAGGCTACTGAAAAGATACGATTGTACAGACTTCTCAACCTCTTCTTCCTAATCCTCAAAGGTGACCGCTTGTCCAATAGAATCTTTATATAACTATATCACCTTGTTTTGGAAGGGTTTTCAAGTATTTTCTTAAAATATTCTAATAAAACCTCAAAAAAGAAGAAAAAAGCCTAGATTTCTAGACTTTCTTCGGGGAGATTTGTTATGAAAAAATTATGTTTACCTCTAGCTCACAAAAGCTAGCTGCTTTATTAGGATGGTTATAATATATCTTAATAAGCTTAAAGGTAACTTAAGAAATTATTATCTTGCATCACTTTTTAAAACGATAAGTAAAATAAGTAATAGTAAGCACCCATTAAGAATATCCATATCTAAAAACCAAGAGGGGGCTTTGATACTTCCAATATCGTTCATGACGCGGATGATATTATAAGCAATGCTTACTATTAAGAGACTAAGTTCCGGTAAACAGTTAAATCGTCCTTTTAAGATTACTAACTTCTCCTTCCTGACAGTTTTCTAGCGATGACTCTATTATAAGTCTGAAAAGAGCACAAAACTGGTGACATAAATGTCACCATCAAAAAAAGCAGGTCTAACCTGCTTTTTTACTGTATTGCTTCAATTAGTCACCCAAACCGATGCGTTCGAAGATCTCATCCACACGTTTAGTGTAGTAAACAGGGTTGAAAATCTCGTCGATCTCTTCTTGGGTGAGGCGAGAAGTTACCTCTGGATCTGACTCAAGAAGTGGTTTGAAGTCTACTTGGTTATCCCATGATTGAGCAGTCTTTGGTTGAACAAGGTCGTAAGCTTGCTCACGTGTCATACCTTTTTCAATCAAAGTAAGCATCGCACGTTGGCTGAAGATCAAACCAAATGTAGAGTTCATGTTGCGGATCATGTTTTCTGGGAAGACTGTCAAGTTCTTAACGATGTTTCCGAAACGGTTGAGCATGTAGTCAATCAAGATTGTTGTATCTGGTGTGATGATACGCTCAGCTGATGAGTGAGAGATATCACGTTCATGCCAGAGTGACACATTTTCATAAGCTGTTACCATGTGACCACGGATAACACGTGCAAGACCTGTCATATTTTCAGAACCGATAGGGTTACGTTTGTGAGGCATTGCTGAAGACCCTTTTTGTCCTTTGGCAAAGAACTCTTCTACTTCGCGTTGCTCAGATTTTTGAAGACCACGGATTTCCGTTGCCATACGCTCGATGGAAGTTGCGATACTAGCAAGAACTGCAAAGTACTCAGCATGAAGGTCACGAGGAAGTACCTGTGTAGAGATTTCTTGAGCACGAATACCAAGTTTATCGCAGACGTATTTTTCAACGAATGGTGGGATATTGGCAAAGTTACCAACCGCACCAGAAATCTTACCAGCTTCCACACCAGCAGCCGCATGCTCGAAACGCTCGATGTTACGTTTCATTTCGCTGTACCAAGTTGCCAATTTAAGACCAAAAGTTGTTGGCTCAGCGTGCACACCGTGGGTACGACCCATCATGATGGTGAACTTGTGTTCTTTCGCTTTGTCAGAGATGATGTTAAGGAAGTTTTCAAGGTCACGACGGATGATGTCGTTGGCTTGTTTGTAGAGGTAACCATAGGCAGTATCTACCACGTCAGTAGAAGTCAAACCATAGTGAACCCACTTACGCTCTTCACCAAGCGTTTCAGAAACCGCACGTGTGAAGGCAACCACATCGTGACGCGTTTGCTGCTCGATTTCAAGAATACGGTCGATGTCAAAGTCCGCTTTTTCACGAATCAAAGCCACATCTTCCTTAGGGATTTCCCCCAACTCAGCCCAGGCTTCGTCAGCCAAGATTTCCACCTCAAGCCAAGCACGGTATTTATTTTCTTCAGTCCAAATGTTCGCCATCTCAGGGCGTGAGTAACGTTCGATCATGTTGTTTTTTTCTCCTTAATTTAAAATCATAAGTAATCATTTTTTATAACGTCAGCAGATACGATAATTCCAGGGAATTCATTTAAATCTAAACCATCCAAAGAATACGGGAAAGGAAATAATATAAATTGTAAAGATTGTAGATCAGCTAATCCAATAAGTCTTCTCAATTGGAAATTAGAAACTCCACGTATACAATAATTCTCTTTGTCAGGTACATTGTCATAATAATATTGAGCCATCTTTTTTGAATAAAATAACGGCAATGTTACATGTGAATCTTGTATATTTGGATATTGATAGAACGATCCTGTAACTTCCCCATTACTTTGTTCCATCAACATCCAAAATGGTTCCCCTTGTACTTTCTCATCAGGTAAAAATCCTTTTTTAATTGTTCCTACCACTATGTCTACTATTGTTGGCAGTTCATCAACCGTCATCAATTTAATACCGTTTGATTCTGCAAAAACTTTTGTTCCTTCTTGAAAACCAACCTTTGAAATCATTATTCCAATTATATTACCCAATCCAACATCTTGTAGCTTAGTAGAAAAATCACGTATTTCCTTTATTGATACTCTATTTTTCCAATCTTTACATTCTATAGCTACTCTACACTCTATATTTAAATGTGTAAATTGGTAGTAAACATCAAATTCATTAGTTGCTCCACTCTGACCTTTGATGGTGACTTTTGTTGACACTAATGTATTTTCATAATCATTCAATTCTAATAAACGAGAATATACATACTGAGCATAATCCTCTAATTTTTTTCCTGTATTAACCATAAATTTGTAAAATTATCTCCATCTTAGCCAACTAAAGTCAAAAATGATTTAACAATCTCCGTTAATTCAAAATGTTCTGTTCCATTATTATCTCTATACTTTTCTTGCTCATGGATTTGTTCTATAGTCATTTTAGGCCAGTAATTTTTCAAGACTTTACTTTCTTTCGTCTGATTAAATTTCTTAACCTCTTCCTTCACATCGTTATAATCAGTTATACATACACTACCACCGAAGATATCTGGATGCAAATAATTTTCTGCTTCACGTTTTCGAGTGCAAAAGGCAATTCTACCATGTTCTGTATTCTTATCAATGGTAGCAGTATTTTTCGTTTGATCAGTTGGAAACATTCTATCAGAATCTAAAAATATACCAAAAGGAAGCCCAAACTGGTCAACTGTTTTCATTGTAATCCAAGATTTTAAATTATCACATCCACCGGTAGGTACTAATGCAATTTTTGCTTCCTTGAAAGTTTTATCAATTTCGCCACTTTCTTTTAAAACTTTACATAAATGTTCAAAGAAAATTATATCTGTTTTACCTTCTATTAGAATCAATCCCTTAGTTTCGTTAGAAATTGGATCTGGTAATACACCTAAAGTTTCTGTAATTTTCTGTAAGACTTCATCACTTCCATTACTAACTTGTGATTTATCTGATTTTTCTACTAATCGAAGACTCGTAGTGGGCAATAATCCACCTAGAGCCGGGGTATGAGTTGTTAAAATTATTTGAGTATTTTCCTTGGATGATAACTCTAGAAAAGCTTCTATGAGTAATTTTTGATGCGACGGATGTTGAGATGTCTCTGGTTCTTCAAAAGCATAAATTATACTCTTATTTCTCTCTACTTCTGATAATTTCCTTTCTGCTTCTGCTCTAAAGAAATTTAGGAGAATTAAACGACGAACTCCGCTTCCTCTTTTATTGATAGATATATCATCATCCGATTTTATCGATAGTTTAAAAAGCGAATCAAACTTAGGTTCTGATTTAAACTCTGGAACTAGTGAGGCAGCCAAATCCTCATCCATCTCCTGCAACTTAGCTAATGTACGTCCTGCTGTTTCAATCGCTTTCTTTTGAACTTCACTTTTTATTTTATTAATCTCAGTTTGCAACTCTTGCAATGCTTGAGATACCGCGACTGACATAGGATCTGCAATTTCTTTATCAGAATCTGAACTACTTCTATCCGATTGAAATAAAGCATATATTGGTAAAAAAGTTTCAATTACTCCATATACTTTTTTTGCATCCTCTTTTGTAACTTCTAACTCAATCTCTTTAATTGTTAAATCTCTTTTAGAAGATAGGATATATCCCTAAATCAACCGCACGCTTTTTTAAATCAACTTGTTTTAACAATAACAAATCATTGTAGTTATCATCTATAGGATGATTACAAATAATTTTCGTCTCAGGTTTTGGTTTTGCTGACGAACATTTGAATGTTTTTTTTATTTCCAAATCACCGTTCGAATTTAAAAGATTTTCATCTTTCAAACTAGTTTTAGAAGAAGTATCAACTACTATTTCATCAGGTAATTCATCAAAAATACATGTTATAAAAATAGAATCTGAATCCACACCAACAGATAAATCATCCTTTTCACAAACAACCATTTTGTTATTAAAGAAGATTTCTAATGCTTCTAAAATAGTTGACTTCCCTACGTCATTCTTACCTATAAAAGCTGTCAAATTATCAAAATCAACAATTGTTTCATCTTTATATCCACGAAAATTGTTAATTTTTATTTGCTTAAGCCTCATAATCAGTTTTCTCCTCAAACTCTTCCTTCCCAATCCACACTGATGGATAGTGATCCAGTGTATTCAAATCAGTATCCATCGGCAAATCATAAATAGCTAAATAGTTTTCAGGATATTGAGCAACCAACTCTTCATACTTAGCTTTCACTTTTTCGTGATCGCTACTAGCATACAAAACTTCGACGACTGCCCCCGTCTTCTCTTTTTCAACAAATGCGTTGACAATAAGTTGAATCATAAAAACCTCCTAAAGCGAAATGCCCTTCATATTTGCTTCCAGAATGGGCATCTCAACACCTAACTCCTGACCTGTCTGATAGACACTTTGACAACAGTAAAAAATATCCTGTTTATCATTGTGTAAGGTCATGATTTTTCGTGTCAGCTCATTTTTCGCAAACATGATTTTCATGGCTTTTCCTGCAATCCAAGCGGGAATTTTGTATGGCAATAGTTCGGCTTTGTAAAGATTCAAATTTACGCCACGCGCTTCTACCACTTTCAAAGCTTCTCGAATGGCCTTGATAGCCAATGATAATTCCGAAGAACTATCCATCAAGTTCAAAGCCATCTGTTCTGGATTTTCCAATTTTCCCGAACGCGCAGCTGTCGAAGTAACACCTGCATTAATCGCCATGTGAATCCAAATCCACTCGACCATATCATGAGGAACTTCCCACTTCAAATCTGCAGAAGTCAGTAAAGTCCTTAAATCAGCATAGTTAGAAATGTGTGCTTTTTGCTCACCTTCTAGCATTAAATGGTCGAACAAGACACCATCTAAATGGTCCTCCTGCATATGACCACCCGCTGTCGGAAAAGCCAGAATATAGTCGTAATCTCCTGCCCACTCTTGGACATCTTTTCGTGTATTCCAGAAATTACAGAAGAAAACAAGGGTGCCTTTGATATTATTTTTTCGCAAGGTTTCCACGGCTCCTTTGACAAAACCATGACGCACACTGAGAAAAATAAAATCATATTCCGAATCAGCTTCCGCCACATGAACCTCATAGGTATCATGCTTGTTCTCACCTTTGGAATGATAGCGACCATCTAGCAAATCAACCGAGAGGGATTTGGGAGCATTGTTCCGCTTACTGTCTCTAAGGACATGTTCTACTTGATGACCTGCTTTTTGAAAAGCATAGGCATAAGTCGTTCCAATGACTCCGAGTCCTAGGATTGCTATTCTCACCTAAAAATCAATTCCTTTCCCAAACTCAACCACATTATCTGGTTCATCACTAAACAAAGTCACATGCCCCATTTTGCGGTTGTGCTTCGCTTCTAGTTTACCATACATGTGGAGGTGGGCGCTTGGATTTTCTGTGACATAACGCTGAGCTGCTTCGATGTGTTGGCCGAGGACGTTGAGCATGACAGCAGGTGCATGGAGGTGAATTGCTGGAAGTGGTGCTCCGAGAACACCCAAGATATGCGTGTCAAATTGTGAAAAGTCGCAGGCTTCGATTGAGTAGTGGCCTGAATTATGTGGGCGTGGTGCAATTTCGTTGACAATGATGTCATCAGCTGTCGCAAACATTTCCACACAAAGCGTACCAGAGAGGCTAAGTTGCTCAGCAATCTTCACAGCCATAGCTTTAGCTTTCTCAGCTAGACTATCAGAAATACGGGCAGGCACAATAGTTTTAGAGAGGATGTTGTTGCGGTGGATATTTTCCTGAACTGGGAAAACCGTCACATCCTTGCCGTTACCAGACACGATGACTGAAATTTCAAGGTCGAAGTTAACGAACCCTTCCAAGACACACTCAGCTGAGTTAGCAAGGGAATTTGCCTCTTCCAAATCGTCAGCTGACGTGATGACTTTTTGACCGTGGCCATCGTAACCGCCTGTCGCTGTCTTGAGGACGTATTTTTTAGAAAGGTCAATATCTTCCAAATCAAGGCTAGATGTCACAACCTTGTAAGGAGCAACTGTCACTTTAGCCTTATTTGAGAGGAAGTCCTTCTCAAAGATACGGTTTTGTGAAATACGAAGCAGGTCTGTCCCTTGTGGAAGTTGACCGTCTTTGATAACAGCGTCAAGGCCGTCAGCGTCGACATTTTCAAATTCATAAGTGAGAACATCGCAGCGGTCCGCCAACTGGCGAAGGGCGTCCACATCGTCATAAGGTGCCACGATAACCTCAGACACACGAGAAGATGGACAATCTGATGCTGGATCAATGGTGATAACCTTGTGGCCCATGTAGATAGCTGAGATAGCCATCATCTGACCAAGCTGGCCACCACCGATGATACCAATGGTTTTAGTTGAGCTCATTTGTAGACTCCTCTGCAATTTTTCCTTGTTCTTCAGCAAAGTTAGCAAGCGCATCTGCAATGGCCTTGTCTTCTACTGAGAGGAGACGGAGGGCAAAGAGGGCAGCGTTAGTCGCACCAGCTTCACCGATAGCCATGGTTGCGACAGGTACACCACCTGGCATCTGAACGATAGAATAGAGCGAATCTACACCGCTAAGGGCACGTGATTTGACTGGCACACCGATGACTGGAAGGGTTGTTTTAGCAGCGACCATCCCTGGCAAGTGAGCAGCGCCACCTGCACCAGCGATGATGACCTTGATGCCACGACTACGTGCTTCTTCGGCATGTTTGAACATGAGGTCTGGTGTACGGTGTGCAGAAACAACTTTCTTTTCGTAAGCGACGCCGAAGTTGTCGAGGACTTCAGCGGTTTTTTGCATGGTTGCCCAGTCGGATTTTGAGCCCATGATGATGGAAATTACTGGTTTAGTCATAATTTTTCCTTTTCTTTTTTGATAATAGTCTTAGGTGGTGGGGACGGAAGCAGCCACCGAAGGGGGCTCATGCTTAAATCGGAAGCCTTAAGTCTTCCGATTTCCCTAAACGATTGGCTAACAAAGCCAATCGTTTTTTCACAACGGTGGTGATTGTCGCTCATTAGCTCGCTTTCGCTCGCCTTTTACGACCTACGGTCGCTGATTATTTGTTAGCCTTGCTACCGATATCCGTACGGTAGAAGAGGCCTTCTGTATTTTGTTTGTTAAGTTCGTTGTAGATAATGTTTCGGCCGTCTTTGACGGTGTCTGCTGTTGTGACCAACATGTAAACACGTCCTCCGTTTGAGAGAAGGTCTTGGCCATTTTCAGCAAATTTAGCTCCAGCATAGTAAGTGATGATATCTCCCTCTGTCTTGGCTGGAAGCTTAACACCCTTCTCATAAGCGAGTGGGTAGCCGTTTGAGGCTACAACCACACCAAGTGTTACACCCTTATCCGTCCAAGTGATAGTTGGCTCTTTACCATCCAAAATGTCAGTGATATTTTGCGCAAAATCAGAAGTCAAACGAGGCAAGATGATTTGCGTTTCAGGATCGCCAAAGCGAGAGTTGAACTCGATGACTTTAGGGCCGTCAGCTGTCAAGATAAGACCAGCGTAAAGGACACCAGTGTAAGGACAACCTTCTTTAATCATGCCTTCGAGAACTGGCTTGACAATAGTGTCAACTGTCATGTCAACCACGCTCTGTGGTAAGTGTGGAACCGGCGCATAAGCCCCCATCCCACCAGTGTTAGGACCCTTGTCACCATCATAGGCACGTTTGTGATCTTGAGCTGTTGGCATGATGTAGAACTTGTCCCCATTGACAAAGGCAAATAGAGAAAACTCCTCCCCATCAAGGAATTCCTCGATGACCACACGTGCACCTGAGTCACCAAATTTATTGTCCAAGAGCATCTCATGAGCAGCTTCGACCGCTTGCTCAACCGTTTCAGCTACGATAACACCCTTTCCAAGCGCCAAACCATCTGCCTTAACAACGATTGGAGCGCCTTTTTCTTCGATATAGGCCTTGGCTTCCTCAAAATCTGAAAATGTGCCATAGGCTGCTGTTGGAACATCATATTTGACCATGATTTCCTTAGCAAAATCCTTAGACCACTCCAGCTCAGCCGCAGCCTTAATCGGACCAAAGGCTTTGAGTCCTGCCGTATTGAAATCATCCACGATCCCAGCCGCAAGGGCATCGTCTGGACCAATAAAGGTCCAAGCAATATCGTTCGCTTTTGCGAAGTCAATCAGCTTAGAATGTTCGGAAATTCCGATATTGATCAAATCAAGACCGTCCAATGTCATCCCGTCATTACCAGGAGCCACGAAAACTTGCTCAACGTCCTTAGACTCCAATAATTTCTTGGCAATCGCATGTTCACGACCACCAGAACCAACAACCAAAAGTTTCATTTGAAAGATACCTCAATATCAAATAAGACTAGGGGCAAATGCCCGTTAACGACAATCATTCGGAAAAAATTAGCTATTTTTACGAATTATATATAACCATTATAACATATTTGTTCGGAAATATGGGTATGTATCCAAATTTGGACATAAAAAAGGTGGCCACTTGGACCGCCTCTTGGGAGATTATGAAAATGAAAAAAGTTAATTAGGATTGATGATAGTATATCTTGAGCAGCTTAAGGGAGGCTTAAACGCAAAAATATCCTCATTTTCCTGAAAAACTGCGAATAGGTAGGTGGAGGTTAAAATGAAGAAAAAATTACTAAATTGTCTCTTACCGCTAGCATGTCTAGCGACTATTTCGGTTTCGTGTGGCAGTTCCGCTCAGGCGGCTGTCCTCGGAGATGACTATCCTTCCTCTTGGAAATACGGTGGCATCGGTGTCGATCCATGGACCATGTACTGGCGTCAGTGCACATCCTTTGCGGCCTATCGCCTCAGTAACTCCAACGGTTTCACTCTGCCTGTAGGTTATGGAAATGCCATCACTTGGGGACCAATTGCACGAGCGAATGGACATCGTGTAGATATGAATCCTGCTGTTGGAAGTATCGCTTGGTTTTCAAACGGTGTCAACGGAGCTGGATACATGGGACATGTTGCTTGGGTAGCTGAGGTAAATGGTGATCAGGTGACTATTGAAGAATACAACTATAATGCGGGACAAGGGCCTGAGAAATACCATAAACGCAGTTTCCATAAGAGTCAGGTGTCTGGTTATATCCACTTTAAAGACCTCGAACCAGGAGCTCAAAATGGAAATTCTACTAACTCTTCTATCAAAGTTGGTGATACGGTCCGCTTCTCAGGAACTTTCCGTGTTACGTCTGTATCAGGAAATACCATCACTAGCCAAGATTTAGCTGGAGGCACACCAACCAAACACAATATCATTGATCCTGGACCTGTTCTTGAAGTTGATGGACAAGGCAATCCAACATCAGACCAATACCTCAATCCTGGTGAGACCTTTACTATTCCAGGTAACTTCAAAGTCCTTGCCATTGACCCACCAAGCGATGGTGTCCTCGTCCAAATTGGTAATCGCAAGACTTGGGTAACTCAGTCTGTCCTTGAAAAGGTTTAAATCTATTGAACAATCGTGAGAACGGTTGTTTTTTTCATGAACTGAAATAAAAGAGCCCAGCATATGATGAGCTCTTAGGAGATTTATGAAAAAGAAAAGTTTTTTAGGATGGTATTAGTATAGCTAGGGTAGCTTAAAGGAAGCTTAAGGCATCTAAAAAACATCCAATTTCTTGGATGCTTTGAAAATTCTTAATGACGGAAGTGACGAACGCCTGTAAAGATCATTGTCAAACCATGTTGATCAGCCGCTTCGATTGACTCTTGGTCACGGACTGATCCACCCGGTTGGATGATTGCTTTAATACCTGCTTTAGCGATTTCTTCCACGTTATCTGCAAATGGGAAGAAGGCATCTGAAGCAAGAACAGCACCATCAAGACG
>OAWQ01000316.1_pt1 | contig 10314 bp, 8 predicted proteins | sample 1476961 | NCBI WGS metagenome assembly OAWQ01 (sample SAMEA2580247, study PRJEB22360) | human gut metagenome | biome: human gut; feature: human-associated habitat; material: faeces | place: Denmark | collected 2008/2010
GCATGATGCGGCGGGCGATTGTGATGGGGGGGGGCGCCCCCCCCAGCCAAGCGCCGATGGTCTGGTCCGGCGGCATGGCGTGGATCGCCGATTTCCCGGATCCCTCCAACTTCTATGGCCCGATCCTCGGCTGCGCCGGGGCGGTAGAGGGCGGCTGGAACTGGGCGCGCTACTGCAACAAAGCGCTGGACGCGCAGGCGGCCGCGGCGGACAGCATGGTGAAACCCGACCAGCAGGACGCGCGCATTGAAGCCTGGCGCAAAATCTTCATCACTGCAATGGATGACGCGCCCTGGGTGCCGGTATTCAACGAGAAGCGCTACACCGTACATTCCACACGCATGGGGGGCGAGGACGCGCTGTATGTCGATCCAGTGCATGTACCAGTCAACTACGACTATATCGGACTGAAATAATTTGATGGCGCCGGGACGGCGCCGCTGCTTAAAGGAGAGTCAGGATGTGCCAAAATTGTCTGGTGAAGACCATTCATCATGCTCAACATCATTTCGGCTGGGATAACAGCCTGAGCCCGGTCCTGCACGTAGCTTCCGGCAGCCAACTGGAGTTTCACTGCCTGGATGCGGCTAACGGCTGGTTCAACGCCGGTTCTACCGCAGCGGATATCCCAACGCTGCCGTTTGATAAGCTCAACCCGGTCAGTGGCCCGGTCTATGTGGAAGGCGCTCAGCCGGGCGATGCGCTAAAGGTGACGCTGGAATCCTTTCGTCCCAGCGGCTTTGGCTGGACTGCGAATATCCCGGGCTTCGGCCTGCTGGCCGATCAGTTTTCTGATCCGGCGCTGACGCTGTGGCAATATGACCGCCAGGGCTTAACCCCCTGCGCCTTTGGCCGATATGGCCGCGTACCGCTGAAACCCTTCGCCGGTACCCTCGGCGTCGCTCCCGCCGCCGCGGGCCATCATTCGGTGGTGCCGCCGCGCCGCGTGGGCGGCAATCTGGATATTCGCGATCTGGCCGCTGGCTGCACATTATGGCTACCGGTGGAAGTAGAAGGCGCGTTGTTTTCTATTGGTGACACCCACGCCGCGCAGGGCGATGGTGAAGTCTGCGGCACGGCGATTGAAAGCGCGATGGACGTGGTGGTGAAGCTGGAAGTGGTTAAAGATATGCCGCTGAAAACGCCGCGTTTCGCCACCCCTGGCCCAGTGACCCAACATCTGGATCGGCACGGCTACAGCGCCTTCACCGGCATTGGCCCTGACCTGATGACCGCCGCCCGCGACGCGGTAAGCTATACCATCGATGCGCTGTGCCGCGAACAAGGGATGTCGGCGGAAGAGGCCTATATGCTCTGCTCCGTGTGCGGCGATCTGCGCATCAGCGAAATCGTCGATCGGCCTAACTGGGTGGTGTCGTTCTATTTTCCCAACAGCGTGTTTAATTAGGAGCGTTATGTCAGCAGTCCTATTTCCGGCGCCGCTGCTCTCGGTCGAGCGCCTGTCGATCCAGTTTGGTACACAGCGGGTGGTGGATGACGTCAGCTTTGCGCTCTGGCCGGGAAAAACTCTGTGCATTGCCGGCGAGTCGGGCAGCGGTAAATCGCTGACTTCGCTGGCGATCATGGGTTTGCTTCCGGAGGAGGCACAGATTCCAGGCGGCGCGATTATTTTTGATAACCAGGATTTGCTCAGCCTGCCGGAGCGGCAAATGCAGCTGCTGCGCGGCAAGTCGGTTGCCATGATTTTTCAGGAACCGATGACCTCGCTCAATCCGCTGATGACGGTGGGCCAGCAGCTGGAAGAGACGCTGCAACGCCACGAAGTGCTGGGCCGCCGTGAACGGCGCAGCCGGGTCAGCACGATGCTGGACGCGGTCAAAATCAGTCATGTGGAGAAGCGCCTGCAACAGTATCCGCACGAGCTTTCCGGCGGTATGCGCCAGCGGGTGATGATCGCCATGGCAATGCTGTGCCAGCCACAGGTGCTGATTGCCGATGAGCCGACCACGGCCCTCGACGTCACTATTCAGGCGCAGATCCTCGAGTTGATGCGCGAACTGCAGCAGGCGTTTTCCACCAGCCTGCTGTTGATCACCCACGATATGGGAGTGGTGGCAGAAATGGCCGATGATGTGCTGGTCATGAGTCACGGCAAAATCATGGAGCAGGCTCCGGCAAAAACGCTGTTTACCTCGCCGCAGGCGGCTTATACCCGCCAGCTGTTGCAGGCGGTACCGGTGCTGGGCCAGGCGCCCGCGCTGGCGCCGGTCGAGGCGACGCGACCGTTGCTCAGCGTCCGCGACCTCAGCGTGCGCTTTCCGGTGCGCGGCGACGGCCTGCGCGTGCGTCGCGAAGTCCATGCCGTCGATGGCGTCAGCTTCGATCTTTTCCCCGGCGAGACGTTGGGCATCGTCGGTGAAAGCGGCTGCGGTAAATCGACGACGGCAAAAGCGCTGATGAATATGGTGCCATTTAGCGGCAGCGCGCAGCTTAACGGACAGGAGCTGCACGGCCTGAAGGACGAGGCGTTAAGAGCGGTACGCCGCGATTTGCAGATGGTGTTTCAGGATCCCTGGGCGGCGCTCAATCCGCGCAAAACTATTTTCGACCTGGTTGGGGAGCCGCTGCTGATTCATGAGCAGATGCCCGCAGTACAGCGCACGGAGCGGGTGGCGCAGCTATTGCAGCAGGTCGGCCTGCCAGCGGAAGCGATGCGGCGTTATCCGCACCAGTTTTCCGGCGGCCAGCGCCAGCGCATTTGCATTGCCCGCGCGCTGGCGCTGAACCCGAAAGTGATCATCGCCGATGAATCGGTTTCCGCGCTGGATGTTTCAGTACAGGCGCAGGTGCTGACGCTGCTGGAAGATTTGCGTCAGCGCTATCGGCTCAGCTATCTGTTTATTTCCCATGATATGGCGGTGGTGGAGCGCATCTGCCACCGGGTAGCGGTGATGTTTGGCGGCCAGCTCGTGGAGATCGGCCCACGAGATCGAGTGTTGCACCATCCGCAGCATCCTTATACTCAGCACTTGCTCAGCGCCGTTCCTATACCTGACGTTCAGCAAAGACGGCAACCCCGAGCCACCAGCGCAATGCCGATAAGACCAGAACCGATCAAACCCATCGGCTATCAGAGAGTACCGCAGCGCTTTACCGATTTTGGCGACGGGCACCTCGTCGCCTGCTGAACAAAAAAGCATTCAAACCGGCGGATTTCCGCCGGTGGCAACACTGTTGCCACACAACTCGACGAGAGGCCATTAAACTGGAAAAGTTAGCACATAGCAGGACATAGAGCCGGTCTAAAATGCCCTAAATGCAACGTACCGTATCTTTTATTGTTAGACAAAACCGGAGGTAAACATGCTTAAACCGTCTTCTCCCTAGTGGTGTGATCTCACCACGCGGGAATTCAGTAAACTGGATATGGCGAATATCGTCGCCGTACTACCTATTTGCGCCGTAGAACAACACGGAGCTCATCTGCCGGTTCGGGTGTTTGCTGCCATTAATGTGAAGTGGTTTACTGATTTAGTGTATGATGGTGTTTTTGAGGTGCTCCAGTGGCTTCTGTTTCTATCAGCTGTCCCTCCTGTTCAGCTACTGACGGGGTGGTGCGTAACGGCAAAAGCACTGCCGGACATCAGCGCTATCTCTGCTCTCACTGCCGTAAAACATGGCAACTGCAGTTCACTTACACCGCTTCTCAACCCGGTACGCACCAGAAAATCATTGATATGGCCATGAATGGTGTTGGATGCCGGGCAACCGCCCGCATTATGGGCGTTGGCCTCAACACGATTTTACGTCACTTAAAAACTCAGGCCGCAGTCGGTAACCTCGCGCATACAGCCGGGCAGTGACGTCATCGTCTGCGCGGAAATGGACGAACAGTGGGGCTATGTCGGGGCTAAATCGCGCCAGCGCTGGCTGTTTTACGCGTATGACAGGCTCCGGAAGACGGTTTGCGCACGTATTCGGTGAACGCACTATGGCGACGCTGGGGCGTCTTATGAGCCTGCTGTCACCCTTTGACGTGGTGATATGGATGACGGATGGCTGGCCGCTGTATGAATCCCGCCTGAAGGGAAAGCTGCACGTAATCAGCAAGCGATATACGCAGCGAATTGAGCGGCATAACCTGAATCTGAGGCAGCACCTGGCACGGCTGGGACGGATGTCGCTGTCGCTCTCAAAATCGGTGGAGCTGCATGACAAAATCATTGGGCATTATCTGAACATAAAACACTATCAATAAGTTGGAGTCATTACCCTTTTTTCAACTTCTGATGGATGCGAGTGATTGAACTCATACATTAATGTTTTCCCACGAAGTCTTTTTTCAGGTAAGCCTTCGCACATATCGGTAAATAGCTTGCCTGCTTTTATTTTTTCTGTCATCGACATGTTCATTTTTAACATTCCGTCCTGATAAGTTGGTCGGATAAGGCGCTCGCGCCGTATCCGACATTAATTTCTTAATCGACTTCATTCACCTGGCGACGCAGCAGAGAAAGTGGGCCGGGGCCGCTAAGCGTGAACACGGAAATTAAGGTGAAGCCCAGCGCCACCAGACCCAGCACCAGGTAAGCGCCCTGGAAACCGATGCTTTCATACATATTGCCCGCCAGAATAGACATAAAAATCATCGCCAGTTGCTTAAAGAAGCAGAAACAGACCAGATAAATCGTCGCTGAAAAACGCACTTCAAACTGGCTGGTAATATATTTAAAGCAGCCCACCAGCAGGAACGGTACTTCAAACATATGCAGCGTTTTCAGAATAACCACTTCCAGTGCTGAGGTAGCGAACGATGAGCCAATAATACGTACTGACATAATAGTGCCAGCCAGCAGCAGGGCGTTTTTCCCACCGATGCGATTAATGATCAGTGGCGCAAAAAACATAATCGAGGCGTTAAGTAATTCGCCCATTGTCGTTACGTAGCCAAATACCCGCGTACCCTGTTCACCGGTAGCAAAGAACGAAGTAAAGAAATTAGCAAACTGTTGGTCAAAAACATCGTAGGTGCAGGAAACGCCAATAACATACAGTGACAAAAACCACAGTTTTGGCTGTCTGAACAGTTCCAGCGCCAGCTTAAGGCTAAATGCCGAATGGTTGGCACCTACCGCATTGGCAACCGTGGCAGAAGAGGGCGCATCCGTTTTGGCGAAAAAGAGTAAAACGGCGAGGATGAATGCACAGCCAGAACCCAGCCAGAAAACAAACTGATTATTGATGGTGAACATGATGCCGACAATCGAGGCACACAGCGCCCAGCCAACACAGCCAAACATCCGCGCGCGACCATATTCGAAATTACTGCGACGGCTGACTTTCTCGATAAATGCCTCTACTGCTGGCGCACCGGCGTTAAAACAAAAGCCTAGATAAATACCACCAACAATCGATCCTACTAAAATGTTGTATTGTAACAGTGGCCCGAAGATAAAAATAAAGAACGGCGCAAACATCACTAACATGCCGGTAATAATCCACAGCAGGTATTTGCGCAGCCCGAGTTTGTCAGAAAGCAGACCAAACAGCGGTTGGAATAATAGCGAGAACAGAGAAATAGCGGCAAAAATAATACCCGTATCACTTTTGCTGATATGGTTGATGTCATGTAGCCAAATCGGGAAAAACGGGAAGTAGGCTCCCATGATAAAAAAGTAAAAGAAAAAGAATAAACCGAACATCCAAAAGTTTGTGTTTTTTAAATAGTACATAATGGATTTCCTTACGCGAAATACGGGCAGACATGGCCTGCCCGGTTATTATTATTTTTGACACCAGAGCAACTGGTAATGGTAGCTACCGGCGCTAAGGTGGAATTCCGCCGACACTGACGGGCTCCAGGAGTCGTCGCCACCAATCCCCATATGGAAACCGTCGATATTCAGCCATGTGCCTTCTTCCGCGTGCAGCAGATGGCGATGGCTGGTTTCCATCAGTTGCTGTTGACTGTAGCGGCTGATGTTGAACTGGAAGTCGCCGCGCCACTGGTGTGGGCCATAATTCAATTCGCGCGTCCCGCAGCGCAGACCGTTTTCGCTCGGGAAGACGTACGGGGTATACATGTCTGACAATGGCAGATCCCAGCGGTCAAAACAGGCCGCAGTAAGGCGGTCGGGATAGTTTTCTTGCGGCCCTAATCCGAGCCAGTTTACCCGCTCTGCTACCTGCGCCAGCTGGCAGGTCAGGCCAATCCGCGCCGGATGTGGCGTATTGCTCGCCACTTCAACATCAACGGTAATCGCCATTTGACCACTTCCATCAATCCGGTAGGTTTTCCGGCTGATAAATAAGGTTTTCCCCTGATGCTGCCACGCGTGGACCGTGGTAATCAGCACCGCGTCGGCAAGCGTATCTGCCGTGCACTGCAACAACGCTGCTTCGGCCTGGTAATGGCCCGCCGCCTTCCAGCGTTCGACCCAGGCGTTAGGGTCAATGCGGGTCGCTTCACTTACGCCAATGTCGTTATCCAGCGGTGCGCGGGTGAACTGATCGCGCAGCGGCGTCAGCAGTTGTTTTTTATCGCCAATCCACATCTGTGAAAGAAAGCCTGACTGGCGGTTAAATTGCCAACGCTTATTATCCAGCTCGATGCAAAAATCCGTTTCGCTGGTGGTCAGTTGCGGGATGGCGTGGGGCGCGGAGGGGAGTGTCACGCTGAGGTTTTCCGCCAGACGCCACTGCTGCCAGGCGCTGATGTGTCCGGCTGCTGACCATGTGGTCGCGTTCGGTTGCACTACGTGAACCGTTAGCCAGAGTTGTCCGGCGCTCTTCGGCTGCGGTAGTCCAGGCAGTTCAATCAACTGTTTACCTTGTGGAGCGACATCCAGAGGCACTTCACCGCTTGCCAGCGGCTTGCCATCCAGCGCCACCATCCAGTGCAGGAGCTCGTTATCGCTATGACGGAACAGGTATTCGCTGGTCACTTCGATGGTTCGCCCGGATAAACTGAACTGGAAAAACTGCTGCTGGTGTTTTGCTTCCGTCAGCGCCGGATGCGGCGTGCGGTCGGCAAAGACCAGACCGTTCATGCAGAACTGGCGATCATTCGGCGTATCGCCAAAATCACCGCCGTAAGCCGACCACGGATTGCCATTTTCATCATATTTAATCAGCGACTGATCCACCCAGTCCCAGACGAAGCCGCCCTGTAAACGGGGGTACTGACGAAACGCCTGCCAGTATTTAGCGAAGCCGCCAAGACTGTTACCCATCGCGTGGGCGTATTCGCAAAGGATCAGCGGGCGCGTCTCTCCAGGCAACGAAAGCCATTTTTTGATGGACCATTTCGGCACAGCCGGGAAGGGCTGGTCTTCATCCACGCGCGCGTACATCGGGCAAATAATATCGGTTGCGAAGGTGTCGGCTCCGCCGCCTTCATACTGTACCGGGCGGGAAGGATCGACAGATTTGATCCAGCGATAGAGTGCGTCGTGATTAGCGCCGTGGCCTGATTCATTCCCCAGCGACCAGATGATCACACTCGGGTGATTACGATCGCGCTGCACCATTCGCGTTACGCGTTCGCTCATCGCGGGTAGCCAGCGCGGATCATCGGTCAGACGATTCATTGGCACCATGCCGTGGGTTTCAATGTTGGCTTCATCCACCACATACAGGCCGTAGTGGTCGCACAGCGTGTACCACAGCGGATGGTTCGGATAATGCGAACAGCGCACGGCGTTAAAGTTGTTCTGCTTCATCAGCAGGATATCCTGCACCATCGTCTGCTCATCCATGACCTGACCATGCAGAGGATGATGCTCGTGACGGTTAACGCCGCGAATCAGCAACGGCTTGCCGTTCAGCAGCAGCAGACCATTTTCAATCCGCACCTCGCGGAAACCGACATCGCAGGCTTCTGCTTCAATCAGCGTGCCGTCGGCGGTGTGCAGTTCAACCACCGCACGATAGAGATTCGGGATTTCGGCGCTCCACAGTTTCGGGTTTTCGACGTTCAGACGTAGGGTGACGTGATCGGCATAACCACCACGCTCATCGATAATTTCACCGCCGAAAGGCGCGGTGCCGCTGGCGACCTGCGTTTCACCCTGCCACAAAGAAACCGTCACCCGCAGCTCATCGCGCAGCTCGCCGTACATCTGAACGTCTGCCTCCAGTACAGCGCGGCTGAAATCATCATTAAAGTGAGTGGCTACATGGAAATCGCTGATTTGCGTGCTCGGTTTATACAGCAACGAGACGTCACGGAAAATGCCGCTCATCCGCCACATATCCTGATCTTCCAGATAACTGCCGTCACTCCAGCGCAGCACCATCACCGCGAGGCGGTTTTCTCCGGCGTGTAAAAATGCGCTCAGGTCAAATTCAGACGGCAAACGACTGTCCTGTCCGTAACCGACCCAGCGCCCGTTGCACCACAAATGAAACGCCGAGTTAACACCATCAAAAATAATTCGCGTCTGGCCTTCCTGTAGCCAGCTTTCATCAATATTAAATGTGAGCGAGTAACAACCTGTCGGATTCTCCGTGGGAACATACGGCGGATTGACCGCAATGGGATAGGTCACGTTGGTGTAGATAGGCGCATCGTAACCGTGCATCTGCCAGTTTGAGGGGACGATGACAGTATCGGCGTCAGGAAGATCGCGCTCCAGCCAGCTTTCTGGTACCGCTTCTGGTGCCGGAAACCAGGCAAAGCGCCATTCACCATTCAGGCTGCGCGACTCTTGGGAAGGGCGATCGGTGCGAGCCTCTTCGCTATTACGCCAGCTGGCGAAAGGGGGATGTGCCGCAAGGCGATTAAGTTGGGTAACGCCAGGGTTTTCCCAGTCACGACGTTGTAATACGACGGCCAGTGAATCCGTAATCATTGTCATAGTTGTATCCTGCGTGAATTGTTATCCGCTCACATTTTCGCATAACATACGAGCCGGACACATAGAGTGTAAAGCCTGGGGTGCCTAATGAGTGAGCTGACTCACATTAATTGCGTTGCGCTCACTGCCCGCTTTCAAGTCGGGAAACTTGTCGTGCCAGCTGCATTAAGGAATCTGCCAACGTGCGGGGAGAGGTGGTTTGCGTATTGGGCGGTAGGGTGGTTTTTCTTTTCACCAGTGAGACGGGCAACAGCTGATTGCTCTTCACCGCCTGGCCCTGAGAGAGTTTCAGCAAGCGGTCCACGCTAGTTTTCCCCAGCAGGCGAAAATCCTGTTTGATGGTGGTTAACGGCGGGATATAACACGAGCTGTCTTCGGTATCGTCGTATCCCACTACCGAGATATCCGCACCAACGCGCAGCCCGGACTCGGTAATAGCGCGCATTGCGCCCAGCGCCATCTGATCGTTGGCAACCAGCATCGCAGTGGGAACGATGCCCTCATTCAGCATTTGCATAGTTTGTTGAAAACCGGACATGGCACTCCAGTCGCCTTCCCGTTCCGCTATCGGATGAATTTGATTGCGTGTGAGATATTTATGCCAGTCCGCCAGACGCAGACGCGCCGAGACAGAACTTAATGGACCGGCTAACAACGCGATTTGCTGGTGACCCAATGCGATCAGATGCTCCACGCCCAGTCGCGTACCGTCTTCATGGGAAAAAATAATACTGTTGATGGGAGTCTGGTCAGAGACATCAAGAAATAGGGCCGGAACATTAGCGCAGGCAGCTTCCACAGCAATGGCATCCTCGTCATCCAGCGGATAGTTAATGATCAGACCACTGACGCGTTGCGCGAGAAGGTTATGTACCGCCGCTTTACAGGCTTCGACGCTGCTTCGTTCTACCATCGACACCACCACGCTGGCACCCAGTTGATCGGCGCGAGATTTAATCGCCGCGACAATTTGCGACGGCGCGTGCAGGGCCAGACTGGAGGTAGCAACGCCAATCAGCAACGACTGTTTGCCCGCCAGTTGTTGTGCCACGCGGTTGGGAATGTAGTTCAGCTGCGCCATCGCCGCTTCCACCTTTTCCCGCGTTTTCGCAGAGACGTGGCTGGCCTGGTTCACCACGCGGGAAACGGTCTGATAAGAGACACCGGCATACTCTGCGACATCGTATAGCGTTACTGGTTTCACATTTACCACCCTGAATTGACTCTCTTCGGGTGCTATCATGCCATACCACGAAATGTTTTGCGCCATTCGGAGGGGGCACGCCGAAGTGAGATTCAAAATGCCGACGTCAGTTCACAGGTGGGTAATGATACCAACGTGTTGATTTCGTATTTTCACTGACACCAGGATCATCCTGATGTTACAAGGATTGAATGACTACAGATTAAAATAGTCATCAACAGGTTGACAGCATTACCCTCATCGTAAATATTACGCATTCGCTTATTGTAGATTTTTCCGCACAGGGCGGAC